>JGI2172J19969_10000098_pt1 | contig 31747 bp, 27 predicted proteins | sample DeeMarSWOR230_32_FD_19969 | JGI IMG/M metagenome (IMG submission 19969)
AAGGAAGGCCTATTGTCAGGGATCTGGTAAAGGATATCAAAGAGAGGGTGTACCCTGTTGGACGCCTCGATTTTGACTCCTCTGGCCTCTTAATCCTCACCAATGATGGCGAGCTTGCCTTCAGGCTCATGCATCCGCGATTCCATATTTCCAGGACCTACAAGGTAACCGTTGAAGGCCCTCTATCAGATGCATCAGTTGAAGGGTTAAAAAAGGGCATATCCCTTGATGATGGGCGAACTAATCCGGCCCATGTCAAGGTAATAGAGAGACAACAGCAAAGAAGTGTGGTAAGGATTACCATCTTTGAGGGCAGATCAAGACAGATAAGAAGGATGTTTGATGCAGTGGGACATAAAACCCTCAAGCTTATCCGCATAGGGTATGGGAGCCTCCATTTGGGTGAGCTAAAGGTTGGAAAATACCGGCACCTAAAAAATGTGGAGGTAAAGACCCTCCGCACCTCAGTCGGCCTTGATTAATTTTATTTGCAAATGATTTTTTACTGTAGTATTAATTTAATACTCACCATACCATTGGGCGGTTAACTCAGCGGGAGAGTGCCATCCTCACACGGTGGAAGTCGCGGGTTCAAATCCCGCACCGCCCACCATGCAAAATCAAAGGGTTACCGGATTTGTCGGTAATCCCTTTTTGTTTTTGTCTCCGTCTGGCCTCTATCTTACGCGAAAAGCGCACCTTAGCTCTAGAAAAACCCCCGAGTTAAGCAACCACCCACCATAATGCTGTCTGTTCGAAGATACTTCTACCCATTCGATGGCTTTTCAGGTAAGACGTTAAAGTATTCCTGTTTTGTCTGATTTTGCGGCAGGGCTAAGATGTAAGCATGTCTTTCAGTAGTTGCTGATAAATCGTTTTAGAATCAACGTTCGTGCAGAAATGGCTTGACGGCCTGTTATTTCAGTCAGAGACTCCGTATGTTGCAAATACAGGGGTAAAATGATAAGACTCCGAAACAGAGGTGTACATTTGAATACCTGTGAAGTTTTTGCATGAACGTCGCCCTCAACACATATTCATCTGCCAAGACGATCGTCCTGTTCATTCTCCTGACCGCGCTGGTGGTCGGCCTCTCATTGCTTTCCAACCGCCTCTGGGGCGGTAAGCCTGAAGGAGTCCCAGAGCGCAAGGAATTGGTCATCGACGCGGAGATGACGGTGGGCGAATTTGGCCAGGCCAATGGTCTGCCTAATTCCGTCTTAAAGGGGATATTCGGGGTTCAGGTCAGATCTGATCTCGACAAGAAGCTGAGCGAGTATGGCACCCCTGATCAAATCAAATCCCTTGTCACAAGGAAGTTAGCGTTAGCCGTTGAGGGGGCCACCAAGAATTGGGTTAAGATCGCGCTCAAGTTCACCCTGTGGTTCACCTTTTTGATCACCGTCTTCATTGTCCTGAGAAGACGAGGGCGCACCCCGGGCCTTAGGAAGTGGCTTCTCTTCATCGCGGTGCTCACATTTGGCGTCATCATGGGCTCCGACCCGAGCCCGATGGGCACTGTGAAGGACGCCATCCACCTGTACGGCTATACTGGGGCACTGTTTCCGCCTCGAATGACCGCGCTGGCGGTCTTTCTCGTGATCGTGTTCCTTGCCAATAAGTATATTTGTGCATGGGGCTGCCAAGTGGGGGTCCTCCAAGACCTGATCTTCCGCCTCAACCGGACAGACAAGGGAAAGGCCACTGTAGGCAGGCAACTCAAGGTGCCCTTCGCCCTCACAAACACTGTGCGGGTTGCCTTTCTGGGTGTATTCACTGCTATCACCTTCGCCTGGGGCGCTGATATCATAGAATCGGTTGATCCTTTCAAGATTTACAAACCTGCCTTCCTAGGCTTCGCCGGCGCAGTGTTTGTGGGGCTACTCCTCATTACCAGCCTGTTCATCTACCGACCATGGTGCCACTTCTTGTGTCCCTTCGGGTTGGTGGGGTGGCTCGTGGAGAAGATCAGCAGGGTCAGGATCAGCGTCAACTATGAGACATGCATAGCATGTCAAAACTGTGCTGTGGCATGCCCCTCCACCGTCATGGGGGCCATTCTGAGACGAGACAAGAAGACGATCCCGGACTGCTTCGCCTGCTACACTTGTCGAGATGTCTGCCCAACCAACTCAATCAGCTTCTCAACGAGAAAGAGGGTTCTGCCCCCGCCGGGCCATTTCGAGAAAAAGAGGCGGCCCCAAGTAGGTGCAGAGGAGTCTACTGCCCAAAGCCAAAAGGGTAATGGCTAACGACCTAAAGGGGGTTCTACTAAAAAAAGCTATTGGCTCCAAAGCAACTTATGATTTCTTCCTTGAACATACCTGGCCTAGCATGCTCCCATAGGAAAGTAGTTAATAGATAAGAAACAGTTCAAATACAAACAAAGTCGAGGTCAAAGAGCAGAAAGAAGGATGCGGTAAAGACAGAAAAGTTGCTTTAGAACCAACGTCGTATATTGAGATATGCAGCGGTGAAAAAATATTTAATGGCTACCAAAAAAGGAAACCTCGTGTTAAGAAATAACTGAATGGGTATTCCACGTCAAACCAGCCACCTGTTACAAGCGTAAAATGAGGAGTGCCACATCTTCATTTTCCATTTATTTTGAAAAGGGTCTGATTTGACATTATGATAGGTTTATGGTTAGATCGATTCGGCTGGATTATCGATGGAGCAGGCGGTCCAGCAGGGCTAGAGGTATTTACATCTTGAGGTATGCGGGCGTGTATACGAACAGGCAGACTGGGGAAGCTTTTGGGGTGGGCTAGGATACCTATATCCTCCTACCCTAAGAAAGGAGTTCTTTTAATTGATGAACAAGAATATTGTGCTATTCGGAGCGGGAGCCATCGGAAGCTGTATCGCGGCTTACCTAGCTCGAGAGGGCCATGAGATCACTGTTATTGACCCGTGGTTCGCGCATATGGTGGCTATCCAGAAGCGAGGCCTCCATGTTACCGACCCCGAAGGAGAGTTTACTGTAAACATGAGGGCGCTCCACGTGGACCAGGTGAAGGATGTGGGGATGCCCATCGATATCCTGTTCCTGGCAGTCAAGTCCCAGGACACCGAGTGGTCCACTCGCTATCTGGCTCCCTACCTTTCCACGGAGGGATTGATCGTCTCGGCCCAGAACAGCCTCAACGAGGAGATGATCTCCTCGGTGGTTGGTCCCGAGAAGACGATGGGTCTGGTGGTCTCTATCCCCGCCGCCGTTTACGAGCCCGGTGAGGTTGTCCGCAACAGCGCCATTGGGGACAGGATAGACTTCCAGGTGGGAGAATTGGACGGTAGCGACACGCCGCGGCTCCGGGAGCTGGCGGAGCTGATGTCAAAAGCCGGCCAGATCGAGATCACGGATAACATCTGGGGGCTCCTCTGGTCCAAGCTAGGCACCAATTGCATGGTCAACTCCATCGCTGGCCTCACAGGCCTTAGCCTGAGCCCCATGTGCAAGAATGCCATTGCCCGCAAGGTGATGATGCGCATCGGAAAAGAGGTGGTAACGGTGGGCGAGGCAAGCGGCATCAAGTTCGATAACATAGTCGGGGTATCCCCAGAAAACTTCAGGAAGCTGGATACAGAGGGAGGCCCGGTCATCGAAGAGGCGATACTGAAGATGGCCCCGTCTCATGGGGGTATCCGCGACAGTCGTCCCTCGATGCTTCAGGACATCCTGAAGGCCCGGCGCTCCGAAATCGACTACCTCAACGGCCTCGTGGTTCGGAAGGGGAAAGAGAAAGGGATAGCAACCCCCATCAATCAAGCAGTGGTGGATGTGATGCACCTGCTGGACGCGGGAGAGATGAAGGTGGCCCCATCCAACCTGGAGTTGTTCAAGGAATATATCTAGAGGCCCTCATTTCGTTAAAACCTCATTGGCCGCTCAAATCCAGATTTTGCAAAATCTGGCCGTAGGGCCTGCCAGTCGTGTTCTTCAAAACCCTTCTTGACAGAGAAGTTGATAGATGAGAAACTCCCTCCTAGAAACAACATTCCGATATTCCACCATTCCATTATTGCATGTGCTGGGCAAAGGCTCAAGCCTCAAAAAATCCCTTTAATTATCCGTATAAGGGGGATAGAATTCCGATACATTTGTTTATTTGATGGTTTACAGTAGACGGCGTTATTTCCGATCCTGAAAAAGGGGTAAAACACAATGTCTCGGGTGAAGTTAAAAAGGCTGAGGTTATCTGAGAGAGATTTGGATTTCTTGGTAGAGGCTGTGTCTCCGGAACTCAGAGACAGAGCCAGGCTCAAGCAGATCATCAGGGAGGATGAAGATTTTAGAAATACCTTCATCCCGTTTGTGTCATTTTGTTAGACTTAAGAGCGATGCACAAGGTTAAGAAAGGGGTTGTTCCGGCTGCAGGTTTGGGTGCAAGGTTGTACCCCATGACAAAGGTGCAGCCCAAAGAGATGCTTCCGGTTGGAGGTAGACCCATGATCTACTACACCGTGTTTGAGGCGGCCGTCTCAGGGCTGGAGGAAATGTATATCGTGGTGAATGAACGGAAGGATCCTCTACGCCACTACCTTGAAGGGGGGGAGTTTGAGAAGGATTTGCAGGGAGAGGGAGAAGGAGGGAGGATTAGTTCTCCCCACATAACGTTCGTTGATCAGCCGGCGCCCCTGGGATCTGGTGAGGCCATATACAGAACGAAGGAGATGGTAGGCGAGGAGCCCTTTGCCTTGATGATGCCTGACCGCCTCCTGTTTAGCGCTCACCCAGCCTTGGCCCAGATAATTCCCGTGTATGAGCATTTTAAACAAGATATCGTCGGTATTCTTAGCGTAGGGGCAGGGGAGGCCAAAGCATTTGGTAATGTGGGAATACTCCAGGCGATGCAATTGGAGGAGGGGATAGTCGAAGTCCGTGGTTTTTCCGGGAAATCGAAGGATCCTCTGATCCTCAAAGAGAGGGAGAAAGTTCTTAAGACTGCTGGCAGGTGGATCCTCGGGCCGCACTTCTTTTCCTATTTAGAAAGGACGAGGGGCGGGAAACAAGAATGGGATGATGCCCCTGCCCTTCAGGCGATTGCGCAAGAGCGTAAGGTAATCGGGAAGGTCTTGGAAGGGACAGGATTCGATGCGGGTAACCCCAGCGGCTATCAGGCGGCAAAGGAGAAGTTCGAGAAAATCTCCCCTTTTTTGTCGCAGAAAGGGGCAAAATAATCTTAGATTTATCACCTAAAATGGGTTTTTATTACATAGAGACCCAACCACCATGCTGACCCCGGGTAGCCTTGAGGCAATATCTGACGGCTTTCCTGGCCCAGGGTGCCCATCAAGATCTTTAGTATCTTCCAAGATCAGAGGGATTTGGGTTGAAAATTTTGGTTATTGTGATAAGTTCTTGTTTGTATATTTAACATAGGGGGAGGCAGTCATGGCAAGTTTAAACAAGGTGATGTTAATAGGTAGGCTCGGTGCTGATCCAGAGTTAAGGTATACGCCAAGCGGTTCTGCTGTTGCCAACTTTAGGATGGCCACAACAGAACAGTGGACGACTAAAGAGGGGGAAAAGCAAGAGAGGACTGAATGGCATAGGATCGTAGCCTGGAGAAAGCTGGGAGAGACCTGTGGGGAATATCTACATAAGGGCAGCCTTGTTTATATAGAGGGGGGCTTGCAGACGAGGGATTGGGAGGATCGGGATGGTAACAAAAGGTGGACCACAGAGATTGTTGCATATAGAATGCAGATGCTTGATAGGAAAGAGGAACCAAGAGAGGCTGTACCTGCCGATGAGTCTTTTCCAACCGAAGAGCCAGTAGAGACACCCGAAGACGATATACCATTTTAGAGAATCCGCCTCCGGCCGGCTAATCATCAAGTCTTTCGGTTTCCTTCTTACTATCACCGGTATCCGGGGGTATTTCTTCAGGTCTTTCGGCACCGGACTTAGTGGACTCTTTAAAGTTCTTTATCCCCTGGCCGAGACCTCTCCCGATCTGTGGGAGCTTGCCGGCCCCGAAAATTATCAGGATAATAACCAGAATTATGAGCAATTCTGGCATGCCAAGACCAAACATGTATACACCTCTTTAATAGATAACTTCTTTATTCTTCTAAATATAATAGTTCTAGGTGCACAAGTCAAATAATCTTTGGTACTGTCCATTGAAAGGTTTCAGTTGTGTGATTGACCACTGACAAAGGACAGCCTACATTTCCTGATCTGGAGCAAGGGATTTGAAAATCAAGAGCCTCTAAAGGCCTCTAGGGCTGTCTTTCCCAATTGCCCAAGATTAAGGACCACAGTTATTCCGTGAGATTTAAGGGCATGGATCTTATCCTCAGCCTTTCCCTTACCTCCAGAAATTATGGCCCCAGCATGACCCATCCGTCTTCCAGGTGGTGCAGTCTGTCCAGCTATAAAGGCAACGACAGGCTTATCAAATTCTTCTTCTATATACTCTGCAGCCTCTTCCTCAGCCGTGCCACCTATCTCCCCAATAAGGACAACACCGTTTGTTCCCCTATCCTCTTTGAATCGCCTTAGATGATCTACGAAGGAGGCCCCTACGATTTGATCGCCGCCCAGACCAATACAGGTAGATTGTCCTAATCCAACCCGCGTCAATTGGTCCACCACCTCATAGGTGAGGGTCCCACTCCTGGAAATTACCCCGATAGCTCCCTGTTTGTGAATCTGGCCGGGCATTATACCGACCTTTGTCTTCCCTGGGGAAATGATCCCTGGGGTGTTTGGTCCGATCAGGACAGCGCCGCATTTTCTAATAAAATGGACTGTTTTAATCATATCGAGGGTGGGGATCCCCTCGGTAATGCAGACAATGACATCTATGCCAGCATCTGCCGCCTCGAGCATAGCATCAGAGGCAAATGGAGGTGGCACAAAGATACATGAGGCATTGGCTCTATAGATATCTACAGACTCCTTCACTCTATTTAAAACCGGTATACCATCAACCTTCTCTCCACCTTTACCAGGGGTTACTCCAGCCACAATATTGGTGCCGTAAGCCACCATTTGTCGTGTGTGGAATGTTCCCTCTTTTCCGGTTATGCCTTGGACAACGACCTTTGTATTTTCATCAACCAGGATACCCATACGATTACTCCATTTTCATTTTGTAGAAGTTCGCCACATAAAAAAGTTGGCGCTGAAGGGCCATTCTTCTGTTTAATGACAGTACGTTAGCTCACCTGTTTCGCCACCATCCTGGCGGCTTCTTCCATATCTTTAGCCACTGAGAAATCAAGATTAGAGTCTTTTAGGATCTCTCTGCCCTCCTCAACATTTGTTCCTTCTAACCTCACGATGAGGGGAACCTTAATCTTGACCTCTTTGGCGGCCTTTACCACACCCCTGGCCAGAACATCACATCTCATTATGCCTCCAAATATATTAATGAGGATTGCCTTGACCCTCTTGTCGCTGAGAATAATTTTTAACCCGTTGGTAACCATTTCCTCAGTGGCGCCACCGCCAACATCTAAGAAATTTGCTGGTTCAGCACCAGCCAGCTTAATCACGTCCATAGTTGCCATTGCCAGCCCTGCCCCATTCACCATCGCACCGATATTACCATCCAGTCTAATGTAGTTCAGATTATACTTGGATGCTTTTGCATCCAATTCATCCATTTCATATGGATCATGGAGCTGGGCAATCTCTTTCTGTCTGAATAGGGCGTTATCATCGAAGTTGATCTTGGCATCCAATGCTATGAGTTTGCCTGTTGTGGTAATAACTAAGGGATTAATCTCAACCAGTGAGCAGTCCTTGGATATAAATAATGTATACAGCCTGCTCATTATTGCAGAAAACTCTTTAAGCATACCTTTCTCCGGCATTGGGTCGATAGCATAGAAAAAACTTCTGGCCTGATAGGGCATAAATCCATGGGTTGTATCTATGGCTTCAATTAAGACTAATTCCGGATGCTTAGCAGAAACCTCTTCAATCTCCATTCCTCCTGCCTGGCTGAATATCATTGCAGGACATTCCAGCTTCCGATCAATAACAATACCAAGATAGAACTCTCTATCAATATCCAGGCCTTCCTCTATCAATAACTGGCGAACCTTTTGACCAGATGGACCGGTTTGAGGTGTAATCAGGGGATTGGAGAGGATCTCATCAGCTGTTCTCTCCACTTCTTCAAAGCTGTTCGCCAGTCTTACTCCACCACCTTTTCCCCGTCCGCCAGCATGGATCTGGGCCTTCACAACCCAGGGAGGGCCAGGGAGGCTCTTTGCACTATCCACTGCCTGGCTTGGTGTGGTGGCCAATTTGCCAGATGGAACTGGTATCCCAAAATCCCGAAAGAGATCCTTTGCCTGAAATTCGTGAATTTTCATAATCACCTACTCCATTTGCTTCGGTTTATTCTACGCCAAATCTTCAAATCGAATCTTATTATCTTTTGGTGGTAAAATGCAAGGCCAAAGGGTTGAATTCTCTATTTGAGAGATTGAAAAGGAGCGATCGCATCTTTTGCTCTCACTGATAAGGGCTTGTTTTTTCGGGCGCGGAGTATATGGAAATTAGGCTTTTGCGTCAGGATTATAAGGCATAGGGGCGTGTCGGCTTAATGAAGATATCCCTCTAACTGCTGTGTTAAAATGTCCCCATTATGAAAGAGGATATTTTAACAATGAGCCTGATGGAGAGGCAGAGGTACCATGTGTTGGAGATGGTGGTAAGTGGTAAGATTAAGTTAAAAGAAGCATAAGTTTTCGCTACCATGCAGCAGTAGGCGACGAGAATGCTGTGAGGTTGGGAGGTATTGTTATAGATATCCCAAGAGGTCCCAGACAGAGAAGATATGGCAAGGTGAAGGTGGAAGTCCTTCAGCTTATAGATAGCAGTTGGAAAGTGTACTGTAGAGAAAAGCTCAGAGCCAAAACCGATCCGACCCCCCTCAAAGAGCCGATCCGAGCTAAGCACAAAAGAAAATCGAACATGAGAACCGCCTCTGAAGAGAGACGGGTGTATATGGCTTCAGCAGCTTAAAGGGGACACATTTACAAAGCTTAAACAGTAATGAAAAAACTATTGACAATACCTTGTTTTTATAATAACTATATCAATAATTTACATTGAGCCTCATTGTATGAGAAAACCCCTCATTTCTGGTGGATACTAACTCCTTCTGCAAAAGGTTTTCCTGGTACCTAGCTCACTTTCTTGGTAGTTATTATCAGTTTGAAAAGATGGGCTGCACCTTGTTTACGGTCAAGGATGTTCAAAAGGCCAGAGGTTTTCTGGCCGAAGCCTTTCTTGACACCTTTATATGACGGAGGAATTTTAGGGTGAAAAGTACTACTGAGATGCCCTCTTTGCTTCCTTATCTTGAGCCTACCGGTGCAAAGTTCTATTTGAGGCTCTCTTTGCTCTCTAAAGAGCCTTCCATTCAGGAAAGATCTCCTTCCCCCTTTTTGAGTATCAGTGAATCAGACCCTTTTGCTCGTCTGATTCAAGCTCAGTTTGTAACCGATGCGGGCAGTGAAATCAAACGTGTGTTTCTTTTGCTGCAAAGGGATGAATATCCTCTTTCAAAGGATACATTATCGCCCATAAGCAACCATGATATTGATGAGCGCTGGCAGAAAACCTTTTCCTTTTATTCAGATAAAAAACAAGACAGTTCGGTCGTCATCCTGACAAATCAAATCAGAAAAGACGGAGGGCTTTCACCCTTACAGTCTTTATTTTATTGTAAACCAAAGCAGATTTTCTTTCACCCCCCGTGCCCAAGGTGTGGGCTTCCTCTTCAACAATGCTATGATGACCATGTGTTGATGAGTTTGGGGCTCCAACCGTATTCAACGTCCCTTATGCGCTATTTGTTCTGCCCCGCATGCTTTGAATCATGGGGCCAGTCCGATTTTTTCGCGTATTCATTGAAAGGCTCTAATTCCCCGATATTAAAGGATCGGTGGAATTTGATTACAGAATTCGGTCAGCTGACTGAGGGTGGAAAACCCTCGAGTAAGTTTCCCTGTTCGCATTGCCCTAGTTGGCAGGAGTGCTATGGCGCTGAGGGTTTAGCTATTTCAAGGATCATTCCCTTTTCTTTTTATCCTTTTTTCATGTTGATTTTCCTTAGGAAAGATATCAAGGACACCTTGTTCCAACAACGCTTCACGGCTGCCCAAGCGGAGACTCTACCGGAAAATGAAGCCATTCATGAGATCCTTTCGAAGCTTATCGAAAAATGGTCTGTCGGCTTTGAGACAAAAGAGGAAGAATTAGAGAAAACGGTTGTCGTATCAGCAACAGGTGGGGAGAAGCTTGAGGAGGCAGTGGTTGTCTCACAAGTGGACAGAGACATACAGGAGACGGTTATCCTTAGGTCTCAAGATTTTGGAAAGGGGATCTCACCCCCTGTCCAGAAGAAGGAGGAGGATATTCCAGAGACAGTTGTTATTGCCCCTTCAGAGAAACCATCAACCTCTTTCAGTTCATCCCGAAGGTTGCCGCCGAAGGGCATAGAAATTGATAAAGATGTAAAAAACCTGGAACAGAGGCTCGAACGCACTGGGGACATAAAGAAGCGCGTAGATGAGTCCGAGGGAGATGGGTTTTTAGATGAGACGGTTATCCTCCGTCCGGATAAGCCCAAAAAATAAAGGGTAGGATAAGAGCGATGAAAATGTCCACTGGAGAATTGGCTGATGAAATCAAGCAAATCTATTCCTCTGACCCCTCGCGGGCTGGAACTCTGATCGAAACGCATCTTGAAAAAAGACTGAATACACTATCAGCCCCCGAAAGATTGATATTGCTTAAGAAGCTTACCGCTGAATTTAAGAGGGCCAGTTCCGGCACGTCCGGCAATGAAAATATGGATGAAGAGGTGCTTTCAAGGGTTTTTTCGTTGTTGCTAGGAAGAGAGGTTTCCCAGGCTGATCTATCCTCCACAGAGTTTTCGCAGAGATTAGCTGAATCCTTAAACACCATCTTTGACACACTCAATCAACTGGTGAGCGTAATTAATATGACCCTCCTTGGTGAAGCTACCGGGGATGAGACGATCAGGCACATCATTGGTTTTCATCTGCAAGGGGAAGACCAGTCGAAATCCCTTGAAACCTATCTTGGGCAGATTAAGAAAGCGTTTCTGATTGCACAGCAGGCCTATAAAAAGGCGGCCCATACCATCGTTAGTAAAGTTCTTCTTGAACTGGACCCTGTTCAGATTGCACGAACAGATACTGGGGGATTAAGGTTTGGTCCACTCCGTAAGGCAGAATTTTATGAAATATATGAGGGAAAGTTTCAGAGGTGCAAGAAGTGGTTTGAATCAGAACGCTTCATGGAGGAATTCTTAAGAGAGTTTGAAAAGGATTGTCAAAAGTTATCCTTGCAGTAAGGAGTCGACATGGTGAGAAAATATTTTGAAGCGATGTGCCTGCTTCTAGTCATTTTCTTTGTGTGTGCATGTGCTTCTCAACCTCTTCCTCCTCCGGAGTGGCGATACGAGAAAGAGGCGATCCACATTCACCTAGAGGCGGATTCTCAATTAAATTTCAGCGAGGGAATGCCCCATACACTACTGATCTGTGTCTATCAACTTAGAGATCCGAATGTTTTTAATCAACTTGCTGGCGATAATGACGGGCTTTATAAACTGTTGGAATGTGGTCTTTTTGACGCTAGCGTGACCAGTTCCAAACGATTAATCATTAACCCAGGACAAGATTCAAACCTTGTTTTGGACCGATCCGAGGGCTCTAAATACCTGGCCGTTTTGGCCGGTTACTACCTGATCCAAAAAGAGAGGATCATACGGCTACTTGACATTCCAGTAATTGTAGAAAAAAAAGGTTGGATTAAACGTACTAAGATTTCAAAACCGGGCCCCTTGAATATCGAACTTATATTGGGCCCCCAACAGATTCAGAAGCTGGAGGTAAAATAGGAATATGGAGAGACCCCTTTTTTGGCATGAAGGCCTTTTTTTGCAGCCCCAGCATTTTCAACTGGAAGATCTTCATTTCCAGTCTCTGCTAACACCCTTTCACAGGTTCCTTCAACCTCATTTCTGGGGCGTGGGAGGCTTGGAGATTCAGAAAGCCGCCTTGGGAAATAGGACCTTTAATCTCCTTAAGGGTGAATTTTTATTTCCGATTATGACCTATGTGGTTTTCCCTGGCAATGCCGTCATAGAGGCCCGTTCTTTTGATGAGGCTTGGGTGGAGGGGGAAAAACCTTTTACTGTCTTTGTTGGCCTGAGGAAATGGAATGATGCTGTCGAAAATGTTACAGTTGTTTCCAAGTTAGAGAACCTTTCAGAGGTGACTACCCGTTTTGTCACAACTGTTGACCCTGAAGAGGTTCAGAATTTGCATCAGAGCGGTCCACCGGCCCAGGTTAAAAGGCTTTTCTACGTCCTTAAGATATTCTGGGAGGCAGAAAGGGATCAGCTCGGCGACTATTTACTCATTCCGCTTGCTCAGCTTGAACGGAGCGGTGAAGAGATCACACTTTCAGAACACTTTGTTCCTCCCTGCCTTTCTATTGATAGCTCAGAGCCTCTCGTGAAGCTTGTCAAAGAAATCAGAGATCAGATCGCATCTCGAGGCCACCAGCTCGAATCTTATAAACGTGATAGGGGGATCCATACAGCCGAGTTCGGGGCACGAGATATGGTTTATCTCTTAGCCTTAAGGTCCATTAACCGTTATGTTCCCCTTCTTTTTCATCTGACGGAATCCAAGCAAGTTCATCCCTGGAGTGCGTATGCTGTCCTAAGGCAGTTGATCGGGGAGCTCTCTTCTTTCTCAGAGCAGGTCAATGTGATGGGAGAAATGGAAGACGGAACCGGTCTTCTTTCTGGCTATGAGCACCGAAGCCTGTGGAAATGTTTTTCAGATGCCCAGACTTTGGTCACCCAGCTTTTGGATGAGATCACAGCCGGCCCGGAATATGTAATGCAACTCTTATATGATGGAACCTATTATGCATCTGATTTGTCTCCGGCGATTTTTGAGGGACGGAACCGTTTCTATCTTCTTTTTGAAACCGAAGCGGATCCCGAGGCTGTGGTTCAATCTCTGGAGACGGACGCGAAATTAGGCTCTCGAGAATCTTTGCCCATCCTTATAGCCCGTGCCCTGCCCGGAATAAAACTGAAACATCTTCCAACACCACCACAGGAATTGCCTCGTCGGCCTCACTCTATTTATTTCCAGATTGACCACCACAGTGATCAATGGGACCAGGTGCAAAATGGGAAAAACATCGCTTTATACTGGGATGCTACTCCGGAAGATTTAAAGGTGGAACTGATGGTTGTGGGGAGAACTTAGACATGCGATTGACTGACTGTTTTATGGAACTCGTTGCCTATGTTACCTATTTTCTAAAGACAGTAGCCACAAGACAACCCCCCTTTGATCAAGTGAAGGCCGATATCCAACGACTGATTTCGGAGAGCGACGACTGCCTCAAAAATGGAGCATTCTCCCAGGAGGATTATGACTCGGCACGTTTTGCCATCCTTGCCTGGGTTGATGAGGCCATTCTGAGCTCTTCGTGGAACCAAAAACCTCGGTGGCAGGGAGAAAAGCTCCAGCGCCTCTATTATCAGACGGCCGATGCTGGGGAGGTCTTCTTTGAACGCTTAAACGCCATTGGACCTCATCAAAGAGATGTGAGGGAGGTCTATTATCTCTGTTTGGCCATGGGTTTTATGGGACGCTACTGCCATGAGGGAGACGGATATCTCCTGGAGCAGGTAAAGACATCGAATCTAAAACTTCTCATAGGCAGCTCGGTGGGACTTCCTTCCCTTGAAAAAGGAGAGCTTTTTCCAGAGACGTATGTTGTTGAATCAGGTGAGATTGCACCCCAGAAAGCGAAAAAGCGTTTCCCTGGNTTTACGCTTTTTTGTCTTGGCTTTCCCGTTATCCTTTACTTAGGTCTGTATTTGATTTACCGATTTGTTTTGAGCAATATGGGCGAACATCTATTAGGGACATTGCCGTAAATGAAACAGGTCTTCTTAAAGATTCTTAAAGTCTTTCTTGTTATCGTAGCAGTTTTACTGGCCATTCTTCTGGTGTTTGGGATTGTCTTGAGCCTTGGTTGGCCATGGTGGGTGGGGCTTTTTATTTTACTAGGCCTTCTGGGTCTAGGGTTCGGCATGATGTTTTTCAGAAAGGTATGGCTTAGACAACGTGAACAGCACTTTGTTAGCCAGGTTATCGAGCAGGATGAGTCCTATCTGAGAACCTTGGGAGATAAAGAGAGGGAGCGCTCAAGGGAGCTTCAGGATCGCTGGAAAGAGGCCATAGAGGCCCTTAAGGCTTCTCACCTAAGAAAATATGGCAACCCTCTTTATGTACTTCCGTGGTATTTGGTGATCGGGGAGAGTGGTTCAGGCAAGACCACGGCGATTAAAAGCGCCCGTCTTTCTTCCCCTTTTGCAGAGATCAGTCGAACTTCTGGCATCTCTGGGACAAGGAATTGTGATTGGTGGTTTTTTGATCAGGCCATTATTATTGACACAGCCGGAAGGTATGCCATTCCCGTTGACGAAGGCCGTGACAAGGAAGAATGGCAGAGGTTTCTCACCATTTTAGCCAAATATAGAAAAAGGGAACCCTTAAATGGCGTTAGTGTTACCATTGCGGCTGATAAGTTACTTGATTCAAGGCCTGAAGCTCTGGAGGAAGATGGTCGAATTATTCGGCGCCGCATTGATGAATTGATGCTGGTTTTGGGAGCAAGGTTTCCGGTGTACGTTCTTGTAAGCAAGTGCGACTTGGTTCAAGGGATGACACAGTTTTGCGATTATCTTCCTGACAAATCCCACGACCAGGCCCTGGGGCTATTGAACCATCAGCTCTCAACAGACGTAACAGCCTTCAGCAACCGTGCCATAAATACAATCGGAGAGCGCCTGAGAGATCTTAGGCTCCTCTTTGTGAACAAGCCCGGGCCCAGGGGTGTTGGCCAGGGCATTGATCCTGGTCTCCTGCTCTTCCCTGAAGAGTTTGAAAGGTTGAAACCCGGCCTTAACGCTTTCATCAAAGGAGCTTTTCAGGAAAATCCCTACCAGGAGACCCCCATTTTAAGAGGCCTTTTCTTTAGCAGTGGGCGCCAGGAGGGAAGCCCGCACTCCCATTTCCTAAAGGCCCTTGGCCTCATTGAAGAGAGAGAGGTTCTGCCTGGAACAAGTAAAGGCTTATTTCTGCACGACTTCTTTGCACGAATTCTGCCTAAAGACAGAGGCCTGTTTGCTCCAACCCAACGGGCTCTTGGTTGGAGCCGACTCACGAGGAATCTTGGTCTGACTTCATGGGTTACGGTTGCAATTGCCATCTGTGGTCTGCTGAGTTTTTCCTTTGTGAAGAATCTGGGAGCCCTCAGGGATGTCTCTCATGAATTTTCAAAACCACCTGTATTGCAAGGAGAAATTCTCACAGATATTATCACCATGAATCGTTTTCGCCAAGCAATTCTAAGGGTGGAAGACCAGAATCGCAACTGGTGGATACCCAGGTTTGGGTTGAATGAAAGTAAAAATGTTGAGAGTAAGCTCAGGGCCAAATATTGCAAACAGTTTAAGGGCGGATTTCTGGCCTCCTTAGACAAACAAATGGCAGACAGGATGGCAAATTTTTCTGATTCTACTTCCCCCGATGCAATTTTCCAACACGTAGATCACCTTGTAAAACGTATCAATCTTTTGCAGGCCCTTCTCGAAGGTAATAACCTTGAAACGCTTCAGGCTATGTCTCAACCATCTTATGAACCTATCGTGTTAATGGCAGATCAAAAGCTCATTCCTGAAATTAGACAAAAGTTTGCAGACCTGTACCTTTACTTTTTGGTTTGGAGGCAAGATTCCAGTAGCCTCAACCAGGAGATGAATAATCTGCGGACCTGGTTAAAGCATATCCTGACCCTAAAGCCGACAAACCTCAATTGGCTTGCCGCTTGGGTCAACAATAATCCATCATTACACGATCTGAATCTGGGAGATTTTTGGGGAGGCAGCTTATCTGTTTCAGATGAAACGACCGTGCCACCGTCGTTTACCGGTAAGGGGAAAGAGCAGATCGATTCTTTTCTAAAGGAGATAGAAGCTGCCCTTCCTGATCCCTTGATCATTGCAAGCCAAAAATTGGAATTCAAACGGTGGTATTCCGATGCTTATGTAGAAGCCTGGTATAATCTTGGGAATTCTTTCTCAAAAGGCATACACAGGCTGAACTCCAAAGAGGAATGGCAACAGGCAGCGGCCACGATGGCTGCCGATGAGGGACCGTATTTTTCACTACTTGAAAGGATGGCAGCGGAACTGGAACCTTTCGCTGTTCAGGAAGATATGCCACCATGGATGAAGCTCGTCTATGAGTTCAAAGCTATCAGAGATGAGGCGGATAGAGAGGAGGCTTTGAAGAAGAAAGGCGCCCTGGCAAAGGCCACCAGTACGGGAAAAAAGTTAGTTACAAAATTAGAAAGGAAAAAGGCTAGACTGGAAAAAGGGATGACCCTGGAGGCTCAGTTGATTGCCGCGAAGGCGTTCAGAGAGTACCGAAGCGCTTTGGCCGAAATCACCCCGGTATCTGCCTCCAGAAGGCTTGCCTATCAGATGGCGGCCAAGGCTTTCAGTGAAGATTCGGCCACGAGTAAGTCGCCATTTTTTGTTGCCCAAAATGCTGTGAGCACACTCAAGGCTTCTTTGGCCAGAGTCAAGTCTGATCAGAAGATGTTTTGGAATCTGGTTATCGGACCCCTCGATTATCTTTGGGCCTTTGTTTGCCAAGAAACCGCTTGCCATATCAATGACCTTTGGGAAAAAGGGGTATTGGTTGAGGTTCAAGGAGTTTCTGATAAGAAGCTGGTGAACCAGCTCCTTTTTGGTCAAGATGGTTATGCCATGAAATTCATTAATGGGCCGGCCGCACCGTTTGTCAGCCGGAGTTTGCGAAAAGGTTTTTATGCAAGGGAGGTTCTCGGGAGAAAGATACCCTTCAAGGACTCCTTTTTTACCTTTATTACGGAAGGTGCCATAGCCGCAAAACCCAAACCTGCTCCCGAACCTGAACCTGTCAAAACCAATTACATTGTCTCTATCAAGGGCCTCCCCACCGACACCAATAAGGACGCACAGGTAAGGCCCCATGCTACCAATCTAGAGATTAAATGTACAGATAAGAGCCTGCGTCTGGACAATCTCAACTACCCCGTGAGTAAAACCTTTGATTGGTCGCCTCAAAACTGTGGAGATGTCATCTTCAAGATCAAGGTAGGCAACCTCATTTTGACCCGAAATTACACGGGAGACCTGGCTTTTCCCAGGTTCTTAAAGGATTTTTCAAAAGGTCACCGTGTTTTCTTCCCAAGTGAATTTCCTAAGGAGCAAGCAGCCCTGAGACGTATGGGCATCAAATATATCAAGGTAAAATATGAGTTAACTGGGCACCGACCGGTTTTAGGACTCCTTACGTCTGCCAAGCCGACAAAGGTGGTATCGAGGGCACCACGAGTACCAGAGGATATTGTAAGGTGTTGGGATCACTAAAGTCGAAACACACCTGGAACTGGACCGCAAGCGGTAAGCATCCGGTGGCCAGGGACTATATCAGGGTGGGCTCGAGCCCTCCCTTGTTGAAGGCTTTTTCAGATTGGGTTAAAAATGGTTTCCAGATGTTAGATTCAAAACAGGACCATACTCCTCAATTCTATTCTTGGCATTTTTGGGCCAGGGGCCCTACAAAGGGAAAGCTTGTTTGTGGCGTCGGAAGGGATAGCAGTGACAGTCTTGGTCGGCCATATCCCCTCCTGATTATGGGAACAGGCCTTCTTGAAGGATGGGAGGATCACTGGGATCTCTTGCCCTTTGCCTTTGAAAAGACCTGGCGCCAGATGGAGTATATGGCCACCCGGAGGTTTACGGACTTTAAACAGGTCGAAGATGAGGTCTGCTCTATAAAACCGCCAGAGCCCAACTGGTTGGAGTTTGCAGATCAGAGAGAGAGCCAGAAAGAGATTGAACCTTCCTATAGCAATGGTGAAGTATCCCGGGATATGGAAAATAAGGCTTCAGGCCTGAGACAAAGGACTGAATTCTTTGTCCCGCTTGACAGTGGACCGCCCAATGACCCATTTACGCTGGCCAGTGTATGGCACTTTTTCTTGAAAATACACATCGGAGAGGTTCCGAATGCAGTCTTCATGGGAGGGGTTCCAGAGGAGGCCTGTTTGGCAGTCTTTAAACGGCCTTTGGTGCCAAGGGATTTTGTACGGCTGTGGACTATCTTCTCTAAGGGGGTCTTAGAAAATGGATCTTTTGTCACTGGGAAAAGAACCAATTAATTCAGATCAACCGACCGGCACAGACGTCCGGTATGAACCCGAGTTTGAGGAGCTTCAGGCTGAGATTGAAAAGCTCTCATCTCCCTCTGGTGTTAGTGGTGTTGACTGGAAAAAGGTGACTACCCTTGCTTCATCAATCTTGGCCGAAAAGTCGAAAGATATCCTGGTGGCCAGCTATCTGGCCGTGGCACAGATTTACACCAGCCAAATAGAGGGATTGGCCGTTGGCCTATGTATACTCCGCGATCTTTTGGATCAATTTTGGGAAGATCTTTACCCTCCGAAAAAACGTATAAGGGGGCGATTGGCTGCCATGGAGTGGTGGCTCGAAAAAACAGAGTCAGCCCTTCAAAGGTTAAAATTAACTCCTCAGTCCCCTGAAACAATACAACAGATTAAGGAAAATTTGGGGCAAATAGACAAAAGCCTGGGTGAATACTTGCACGATCCTCCCTCTGTCCAAGCCATTCAAAGATTATTGGACACCATCCCTTCTTTATCCGAGGAAAAGCCTGAAGCGGAAGCACCGCCACTTCAAGAGAAGGTTCAGGCGATTCCAACACCCGACCGTAAGCCTGAGAAGCCGCCGCCATCAGCACCTCCCGCAGAAGCAGAAGATATCACCTCAGAAAAAGACGCTCAAAGGATATTGCGGTCTGGTCTTCAAAAGATACGTCAAGTAGCTGCCTATCTAAATGAAAAAGATCCCATGAATCTACTATCTTACCGGTGTGCCAGGGTTGCCGCCTGGTCAACAGTGGAAACCCTTCCACCGGCAGTAGATGGAAAGACCAGGATTCCGCCTCCTGCCCCTCAGGTAGTAAAGGTTTTACATGATCTCAGGCAAAAAGGAGACTGGGAGGCCTTGGTGAAAGCAGCAGAGCGGAGGCTGTCGCAGTTCATTTTCTGGCTTGATGTGAATCGGTTTGTGGCAGAGGCCCTTGTCAGTCTGGGAGGAGGTTATCAGGAAGCCCATGATGTCGTTTGCCGGGAGACCGCCTTCTTGGTTTACCGCCTTCCGGGTTTAGATGGGCTCTCATTTTCTGATGGGATGCCTTTTGCAGACCCTGAAACAAAGCAGTGGCTTAAAGGTATTGAATTCGGAGCCAGCGCCGTCATCGACGAACCCGTATTTAAGGTAGAATTCGGTTTAACCGATGGGAATGAGGATCAGATGGCAGAAACGATTCAGAAGGCACAAGCCCTTGTAAGGGAGAAGAAACTTATGGAGGCCGTTGAGTCTCTCCAGCAGGAATTACGGAAAAGCTCTTCCCAGAAAAAAACGCTTCAGTGGCGATTAGCTCTGTCTCAGATACTTATGAGCTCCAAGCAGGCAAATCTGGCTGCACCTCATTTCGAACAGGTCCTTCAGGACATTGAATTGTATAGACTCGAAGAGTGGGATCCAGATCTGGCCCTAGAAGGACTCAAGCTGGTTTGGGTGGGGTTTAACAGCCAGACAGATAAGGCATTAAAGAGTAAAGCAGCGGATATACTGAACCGGATCGCAAGGCTTGATCCGGCTGAGGCACTGCGGCTGGGGAATCCTGACCGAGGGACGCGCAAATGATGAAAGGATTAATTTGAGGTCGCAGATTTCAATTTTTTATGTTACTATCCTCATAACCATTTAGAAGAAAGGGGGGAATCATGGCAAAAGAACCAAGTGTAGCCCCAAGAGAAAGGGTAAATATTGTCTACCGACCAGCTACTGGAGGTGCCCGGGAAGAGGTGGAGCTTCCGCTTAAGATGTTGGTCTTGGGCGATTTTACGTTCAAACCTGATGATCGACGGGTTGAGGACCGCGAGCCTATTAACGTGGATAAAGATAACTTTAATGAGGTCTTGAAGGCCCAGAATATCAACGTAGATGTTACTGTTCCGAATAAGCTTTCTGGTGAGCCTGAGGAGGAGATGAACGTCACGCTCAAATTCGAATCTATTAAAGACTTTGAGCCAGAAGCGATCGCAAAAAACACGGCCGAGCTAAATCAGCTTCTGGAATTGAGGAAGGCCCTCACCGCCCTTAAAGGGCCACTTAGCAATGTCCCTGAGTTTCGCAAAAAGATTCAGGAGCTGGTCAAGGATGACGTGGCGAGGGAGCAGCTTTTGAGAGAGCTCGGGGTAGAAAAATAAGAAAGGGGGATCATATGGCTGAGGAACAAGAAAAAACTGTCTCTGGTAAAGAAGAAGCCGTCTCTGAGGAAAAACAACCGGTAGAGCAGCCTTCTTTGCTGGAAGAGGTTATCCAGGCTACCAAACTCAAACCTACGGATGAAGCGTTTACCATGACGAAAAAGGGTCTGGAGGCCTTCATGGCCAAACTCGTAGAGCCTGGACGGGTAGTGGAGAAGGTTACCAGGGCGAATGTGGATGAGATGATCGCCGAAATAGACAATAAGCTCAGCCTGCAGTTGGACGCGATTTTGCACCATCCAGATGTTCAGAAGATTGAGTCCGCCTGGCGTTCCCTGAGGTTTCTGGTGGATAAGACAGACTTCAGGGAAAACATAAAGCTGGAGATTCTCAATGTGAGTAAAGAAGATCTTTTAGAAGATTTTGAGGATGCTCCGGAGATAGCCAAATCCGGCCTCTACAGGACCGTTTATACATCAGAGTATGGCCAGTTCGGTGGTAACCCTTACGGGGTTATGATCGGGAACTACGAATTTGGACCCGGCGCTCAGGATATTAAACTCATGCAACATGTGGCGAGCGTGTCGGCTATGTCTCACGCGCCGTTTGTTGCGGCTACGGCACCTGCCTTTTTTGGGCTTGATGGTTTTAATGGCCTGCCCCAACTTAAGGATCTCAAGTCTATTTTTGAAGGGCCCCAGTATGCCAAATGGCAATCTTTCCGAGAGTCAGAAGATTCCCGTTACGTGGGCCTGACGCTGCCACGGTTTCTGCTTCGCTTGCCCTATGGCCCTGATACTCAGCCCGTGAAGGACTTTAACTATGAGGAAAATGTCTCCGCCAGCCATGAGCATTATTTGTGGGGTAATACGGCCTTTACCTTCGCCTCCCGGGTTTCTGACAGCTTCGCGAAGTATCGGTGGTGTGCCAACATTATCGGACCCCAGGGTGGGGGAGCAGTAGAGGATCTTCCGNTACACCAGTTCGAGGCCATGGGGGCCATTCAGACAAAGATCCCCACAGAGGTGCTTATTTCCGAGAGGAGAGAGTTCGAGTTGGCCGATGAGGGCTTTATCGGTTTAACCATGAGGAAAGGCAGCGATAATGCGGCCTTCTTCTCAGCCAACTCTGTCCAGAAACCGAAGCTCTTTGGCGTGAGCGAAGAAGGCAAGGAGGCTGAGCGGAACTACAAGTTGGGGTTGCAGATCCCGTATCTGTTCGTAGTCAACCGGTTGGCCCATTACTTAAAGGTACTCCAAAGGGAGAACATAGGTTCCTGGAAAGAACGGGTTGATTTGGAAAGGGAGCTGAACAACTGGATTCGCCAGTACGTAGCCGATATGGATAACCCATTACCCGGCGTGAGAAGCCGGAGACCACTCCGCCAGGCACAGATTACTGTTGAGGATGTTGAGGGAGAGCCGGGTTGGTATAAGGCCACCTTGAAGGTCAGACCCCATTTCAAATACATGGGCGCCTTTTTTACCCTCTCCCTTGTTGGTAAACTCGATAAAGAGTAAAGAAAGGAGGATCAAGCCATGCCAATGATATCTCATTTAGAACTTGAAGGGGAAAATCAGGGAAAGATTGAGGGAACCTGTGACATGGAGGGGCGTGAGGGTACAATCCTCGTATTTGCCATGAATCAAGAACTCCACATTCCGCGAGATCCCCAATCCGGTCTTCCCAGTGGGAAAAGGATCCATGGCCCAATGACCCTTGTCAAGGAGTTTGACAAGGCTTCACCCAAGCTCTACCAGGCACTGTGTTCAGGGGAACACCTGAAGGTTACTTTAAAGTGGTACCGGATCGATAAGGCCGGGGAAGAGGAGCACTATTTTACCCATACCCTTGAGAATGCCATTATTGTATCGATGAAGCCTTATAGCCCCATTGCCTTCTTGCGGGAAAATGAACCCTATAGACATATGGAAGAGGTCTCTTTTACCTATAGCAAGATCAAATGGACTTGGGAGCCCGATGGAGTCGAGGCTGAGGATTCCTGGGCGGCCCCTGCGTAAGCATTGATGCCTTATGCGAGAAGAAAGGCTTTTAGAGCGCATTCGATCTTGGGAAAAAGGGCCGGATAGGCGGGCAAGGGAAGATCCCGCAAAAATCATCGATTCCGTGTTGAGGCACTTGCAGCGAATCCTCAACACCCGGAGGGGAAGTGTGCCCATAGCTGAGGATTATGGCGTTCCTGACTTTACCGACTTGCTGCACAGCTACCCTGAATCCGTAAGAGAGATCGAGAGGTCTATCAGACAGATAATCCAGAAATATGAACCCCGACTAAAGGGTATACGCGTCAGCTTTATTCCCCAGGAGGAAGACATATTCTCGGTGCGTTTTCAGATTCTCGCTAGGCTGGCGGCGGAAGATGAAAAATTTCCCGTGTTTTTTGAGAGCCTAATGGGCACTGACGGGAGAGTAAAGATCAAGGGCTGACCCTGGTTGCTGGATGCTGGTTCCTGGGCTCTCGGTGCTTAGATCTCTCACAGGGCGCACAGAGGTACAGAGTTTTTTAGTTCCGTCAAGGCGGGAACAGGAGGATTGAGCTGAAATCCCGCTTCAGCGGGACTGCACGTAGGTGTTTCACTTGTCTCTTGTACCAGACATATTTGCGGTATCAAAAACACCCCATCAGGTGCTGATATTTTGACCTGATTTTGCGTCCCTGCCCCGTTAAATGCGCAGCCGATTTAACCGGGGTCAAGAAATCAGGCCAAGCACAAAAATCATCTCNGCGTTCTCTGTGAGCTCAAGCGACTTGAAGGAGCGGGCGAGAGAATCTTTAATCGGACAGTTTAAATCACTTTAACAACAGAGAGTAAGATACCCATGTTTAACCGCTACTTTCAGCAGGAAATGGCCTATCTAAGGGATCTTGGTGAGGCCTTTTCCAAGGCCCACCCAGCTGTTGCACCTATGTTAAGCGGTCCGTCGGCCGATCCGGATGCAGAGCGTCTTCTTGAGGGCGTAGCCTTTTTGACGGCCCTGTTGAGGCAAAAACTGGATGATGAGTTTCCAGAGATCATACATGAGATGATTCAGCTCATTTGGCCCCACTATTTGCGTCCCATACCGTCTACCTCCATTGTGGCCTTCACCCCAAAGCCGACCCTCAAGGAGTCAATGACCATACCCGCAGGAATCCATATCGCCTCGGTGCCGGTAGATGGAACTTCCTGCCTTTTTAGAACCTGCTACGATGTGGATGTTCATTCCCTGACCCTTTTAGAGGCCTCCTTTGTGGAGCCCCCCGGCCGGCCTCCTGCCATCAAGCTCTTGTTGGAGCTTCGAGGTCTCAAGCTATCTGACTGGCAGCCAGAGGTGTTGCGGTTTTTTCTTGCAGGAGGCCACTCCACCGCTGCAGATCTCTATTTTCTTTTGAGACACCACTTGAGACAGATTATCATATCCCCTCATGACAGCGGAGCTTCTTTGCTACTCACCCCTGAACATTTAAGGCCTGTTGGATTTTCTCAAGAGGAGGGCATTATTCCCTACCCGTTGAATTCTTTTCCAGGATACCGGATTGTTCAGGAATATTTTATTCTTCCTGAAAAGTTTCTCTTCTTGGATCTTGTGGGTTGGGAACGTTGGCAAGAGAGAGGGGATGGAAGCCGGTTTGAGATCACCTTTGAACTGGATGATCTTCCCTTTCCATCTCCCCGGGTCAAGACGGAGAATTTTATCCTCTCTGCCACACCGGTGATCAACATCTTTCCACACGATGCTGATCCAATCCGCCTGGACCATCGAAAAACGGAGTATCTGGTGCGCCCTTCCGGGGGCAATGCCCCCCACTATCAGGTCTATGCACTGGAAAAGGTGGTCGGGTTTGTACAGGGAACGGCTCAAGAAAGGCTCTATGTTCCTTTTGAGGTTTTTACCCCTGAGCCGGAGGCCAACCCGGTCTATCATGTGAACCTCCGAAGATCGCCCGTTCGATCCGGATTCGATGTTTACTTGTCGGTCGCTTATCCTAAGGAGGCCGGTCCACCGGTATCAGAGACCCTTTCTATACAGCTTCTTTGCACCAATGGGTCTTTGCCTGAAGGGATTCAGTTAGGGGATATATCCTTGCCAACCAGCAGTTCTCCGGAATTTGTTGAATTTACGAATATTCGCCGTCCGACGAGCAATGTCCTNCCGCCTCTGGGCACGAATCTTCTGTGGCGTTTGCTCTCTCATCTTTCTTTGAACTATGTTTCCCTGGCAAAGGCTGAAGATCTACGGGCCCTTCTTGAACTTTACATCTTTGAAGAAAGCCGGGATCGAACAGCTATTCTGGCCAACAAAAAGCGGATCGCAAGCATTGAACAGATTGAGACAAGGGCCTCTAACCGGCTGATGTCAGGTGTGATGATGAGGGGCCGGGAAATCAGAATGAATCTCCGCCATGACCATTTTGCCAGCCAGGGAGATCTTTTTCTCTTTGGATGTGTATTGGATCATTTTCTGGGATCTTATGCCTCTATCAATACCTTTACCAACCTTATCATCAAGGAGGTTCTGAAGGGAGAGCTTTATCAATGGCCAGCCAGAATAGGAGACCATCCTCTGATCTGAAGTTGGAACTGCTAAGGGAAGGACATACGTTTTCGTTCTTTCAGGTGATGCGGTTATTACGTATCTTCGGTCGCGATTCAACCGAGATCGAGGAGCCGGCGTCTGTTGAAACAGACAATATCAGAATAAGACCCAAGCTCTCCCTTGCCTTCCCTCCCTCCGACGTGGATATAATTGAGGAACAAGATGATGATAAAGGTCCTCGCTTTCTGGTCACGGCCAACTTTCTGGGACTCTACGGAACCTCTTCTCCTTTACCAACATTCTATAGTGAAGACCTCATGGAGGAGGCAGCCTTAGATGAATCAGTCGCGAGAGATTTTATAGACCTCGTCAATCATCGGCTTTTTCTGCTGTTTTTCAGGTGTTGGAGCAAGTATCGGCAGTTTCTTCAGGTTGTTGAAGAGAATAACCCAAGGTACATGGAAAGGCTCTTTAGCCTCCTGGGACTTGGAGAAAAGTCATTAAGAGATGATATCCCGGATGCCTATGGTCTAATTCGCTATATAGGTCTTTTTACACAGTTCCCCCGATCAGCTGTAGGGCTGAAAATGTTGCTCCAGGATGCCTTAGAGGGAATGCCTGTGGAGGTGATTCCCTGTGTTAAGGGAAAGGCGACAATCCCCAAAGACCAGAGACTGCTTCTGGGAGCTGCAGGGAATTTGTTGGGTGTGGACAGCTTTCTTGGAAGGGAAATTGAGGATCGAATGGGTAAGTTCCGTATCCTGATCGGCCCGCTTGATGGGAAAACCTTTCGGAGGTTTTCCCCGGGGGGTGACAGGCACGAGAAACTTGTTTCCCTGACGAGATTGTATGTTGTGGAAGCCCTGGAGTATGACTTGGAGATTATCATCTCAGAGGGGCAGGTAAAAACAGTGTGCCTGGGTGCCTCTGAGTGGTCAAGGCTTGGGTTAGACACCTGGATCTTTTCAGGTGATGAGTTGGGGGAAGTAAGGACGAGTTTCTATCCCTCCAACCTCTAACGGCACTTGGCGCCCTTGATCACCAAACAAGGAGACGAATATGATAACAGTGGACATTAAATCGCTTTTGGGTCGTTTGAACGCGTACTGCGCACGATCTCTTGAGGCAGCGGCGGGCTTTTGTGTCTCTCGCACCCATTATGAGGTGACGGTAGAGCACCTTTTGGCCAAGCTTTTGGAAGATCCCCAGTCAGATCTGCCGCTGATCTTTCGGCAATTTGATCTGGATTCCGGCCGGGTAAGAAAGGCTATTGATCAGACCCTCGAGGAATTCCGTACTGGGAATGCTGCCAAGCCTGTGTTTTCCCCTTTGCTTATGGAGCTGTTTCAGGAGGCATGGCTTGTATCTTCTGTCGATCTGGAGGAAAATCTTATCCGGTCTGGGGGCCTTCTTTTGGCATTTTTAAATAAGCCTGCCCAATTTGCTACTGGCCGCTACGTGGATCTTTTGGGCTCCATCGGTCGGGATGCCCTTATGACTCAGTTCTGGAATATTGTGAAGGGTTCTGTGGAACAGCCATCAGTTGCTGAGGAGCGGGCAAGAGAAGAGGCTCCACCGGGTGAGGCCACCGCTCTGGGTCGTTTTTGTGTTGATTTTACTCAGAGGGCTGGAGACGGCGAGATTGATCCTGTCTTTGGCCGTGATCGGGAGATACGGCAGATGGTCGACATCCTGGCCCGAAGGCGCAAAAATAATCCCATCGTNGTNGGAGAGGCGGGTGTTGGGAAAACAGCGGTCGTTGAGGGCCTTGCCCTGAGGGTTGTCGAAGGGGATGTTCCCGAACTTCTCCAAGGCGTTTCCATTCTGGGATTAGACATGGGTCTCCTTCAAGCAGGGGCAGGCATCAAGGGGGAGTTTGAAAACCGTCTGAAGTCTGTCATCAATGAGATCAAGGCCTCCTCAAAATCAATCATTCTTTTTATTGATGAGGCCCACACCCTCATCGGGGCCGGGGGAACGGCTGGAGGAAGTGATGCGGCGAATCTTCTAAAACCAGCCCTTGCAAGAGGGGAACTTCGCACTGTTGCTGCCACTACCTGGTCGGAGTACAAGAAGTATTTTGAAAAGGATGCTGCACTGGCCCGCAGGTTCCAGCTGGTGAAGCTGGATGAACCTTTGGAGGAAACGGCTGTACTCATTTTGCGTGGACTGAAGAAAAAATACGAGGAGACCCATGGCGTGGTGGTGCGCGACGATGCCATAAAGGCTGCTGCTGAGCTATCCAGTCGCTATATTTCTGGGCGACAATTGCCAGACAAGGCCGTGGATCTCCTTGATACGAGCGCAGCCAGGGTCAAGATCCTTCTTACGGCAAAGCCAGACATAATCGAGGATAAGGAGCGGAGCATTCAGGCCCTGGAGCGGGAAAAAGGGGCCCTGGAGCGGGATCAGTTGCACGGCATTGAGGTCGAGGAGGATCGACTAAAAGAGATTGAGGCAGAACTTGGAAGACTGAATGAGGAGGTGGGCCAGCTCAAAGAGCGCTGGCAAAAGGAACAGGAGCTTGCCCAAAGGCTCATTGGGATGAGAAAAGAGCTTTATGAACTCAAAACCCAGGGCCAAGCTGATGTAGGAGCAAAGGAGGCCGAACTTAAAAAGCAGATCGAACGAGCCTCTCGTGAACTTGAAACCCTTCAAGGAGATTCTCCCCTGGTTCGCATCGAAGTCGATCCGGACGTTGTGGCCAAGGTGGTTTCTGACTGGACAGGGATTCCCTTAGGGAAGGTCATGCGAGAGCAGGCCCAAAACGTCATTAACCTTGATTCCAATCTTAGACAAAGGATTAAAGGTCAGGATGAGGCCCTTGAGGCCATCTCCCAGGTGATTAAGGCGGCTAAGGCCGGGCTCAAGGACCCCGGCCAGCCTTTAGGCGTCTTCCTAATGGTGGGCCCGAGTGGCGTGGGCAAGACAGAAACCGGCTTGGCAGTGGCCGATGTCCTTTTTGGGGGTGAGGGTTTTATTGTCACCATCAATATGAGCGAATTTCAGGAAGCACATACCGTCAGCCGCTTGATCGGCTCGCCCCCGGGTTATGTTGGCTATGGAGAGGGCGGGGTGCTGACCGAGGCGGTGCGTCAGCGGCCTTATTCGGCGGTACTCATTGATGAGGTTGAAAAGGGCCACCTTGAGGTTATGAACCTCTTCTACCAGGTCTTTGACAAAGGGATGCTCTCAGATGGAGAGGGTCGGGTTATCGATTTTAGGAACACTGTGCTCTTCTTGACCAGCAACTTGGCCACTGATGTCATCACGGAGCTCTGCTCCAGTGAAGAAAGGCCACCCCTTGAGACGGTGATGTCCGCTATACGACCCATTTTGAGCAACCATTTTAAACCGGCGTTGCTTGCTCGCATGAGTGTCGTCCCCTTTTACACCCTTGGTCCTGAGATCATGAAAGACATTGTCTCTCTTAAGCTGGATAAGCTTACCACCAGAATGGCTGAGACGCACAAGATGAAATTCATTTACTCCCCTGAGGTAGTGGACCAGATTGCCACCCGCTGTACTGAGGTCGAAACCGGGGCCAGAAATATCGATCACATCATGAATGGGACCATCCTGCCCCAGATGTCACGGGAGATCTTGTCCCGCCTGAGTGAGGGGGCCATGCCTTCTGAAGCGCATCTGGATATGGCTGAAGATGGCTCCTTCAAGATAGATTTCGCGTAATTGATCACGGGGGTGTTTTTGTCTCTCACAGAGCCCGCAGAGGCCTCAGAGAACTCAAACTGACCATAAATTGAAGAAGCACACTTCAATGAAAGGATCGCTTAGAAGTTCAATGGGGAGCCCCCGCTTTGCGGGGCTTTTAAGCGATCTGATCAAGTACACCAGTAGAACTTTCTCTGAGTCCTCTGTGGGCTCGAGCGCTTCCGCCAAGGCGGGAGAGCGGGTGAGAGCCTTATGAATGTCTACAATTTTGGAGGTTTAGAATGGCAGCAATCCAAAAGGCAAGCGAAGCGAAATTCTTATTTGAAATATCGGGTATAGAGCTGGGGGTTGTTGACTTTACAGTAAGGGAGGAGATTTCCTCGCCCTATGAAGTCGATGTCACCCTGGCGTCAGAGGATGAAATCAACTTCGATGATGTGATTGGTAAAGAGGCTCTGCTGACGATTTTGGGCGAAGAAGCAGACCGCCATTTTCACGGCATCGCCAATCAGTTCATGCAGACTGGCAGCAGTGGTCGTTTCTATCTTTACAAGGCAACAATAGTGCCGTCGCTGTGGCTCCTCTCCCTGGAGCAGGACTGTCGCATTTTCCAAAATAAAAGTGTCCAGGAAATTGTTACACAGATCCTTGAGGATGGGGGTATTACGAGCGACCGTTTTGATTTTCGTCTTCAAAATCAGTATCAGCCCAGGGAATACTGTGTTCAATATCGTGAGACGGATTTGAATTTCGTCTCCCGATTGCTCGAGGAGGAGGGCGTCTTTTATTTCTTTGAGCATAAGAAGAATCAACATCTCCTGGTCTTTGGGGACAGCACTGTGAACTACCAGCCCATTCCCGGAGAGCACAACAAAGAGAACCAGACCGAAGTCTTATTCCACCCTCCCGATGCTATGGTGCCCGAGGAAGAGTCTGTGCAGGATATTGTTTTAACTCGGCAAATCAGGTCTGGAAAGGTGACCCTGAGGGATTTTAATTTCGAAAAGCCGTCCTTAGATTTGACCGCCCAGAAGGAGGGCGATTCCTTCCAAAGGCTAGAGATGTACGATTACCCTGGCGAATATTGTGAGGAGGATAGAGGAAAAAAGCTTGCCGAGATCCGTCTTCAAGAAGCGGTGATGTTTAAGGATAAGGCAGAAGGGCAAGGTGTGTGCCCTCGCTTTACCCCTGGTTTTACGTTCAAGCTGACCGATCATGAGCGGGAAAGTTTCAATCAAGACTATCTCCTTGTAGAGGTTCTCCACTCAGGTGCTCAACCCCAGACTCTTGAAGAACGATCAGGTATGGGCGGCTCTAGCTATTCCAATCAGTTTTTGTGTATCCCTTCTGCAGTGACCCTCAGACCTGAGAGAAATACGCCAAAGCCTATCGTGGAGGGTGTCCAGACGGCCATTGTGGTCGGACCGGCAGGTGAGGAAATCTACACGGACGAACACGGCCAGGTGAAAGTACAATTCCACTGGGACCGAGAAGGGAAGAGAGATGAGAAGAGTTCATGCTGGATCCGCGTAAGCCAACTCTGGGCAGGTGAAAATTGGGGAGCCATGTACATTCCCCGTATTGGCCATGAGGTCATGGTGGACTTCTTCGAAGGAGATCCGGACAGGCCCATCGTTACCGGCCGCGTCTATCACGGTACCAATAAACCACCCTATACACTGCCCAATGAGAAGACCAAGAGTACCATCATGTCGAATACTTCACTCGGAGGCAAAACGCACAATGAACTGCTGATGGAAGACAACCAGGGGAAGACGCAGGTCGTCCTTTCGAACGCCTACGGCCACAAAATTACAGAGGATGAAGAGTCACAATCCCTCACTGTAGAAACACGTGATAAACATACGATTCATCTCGATGATAAAAATAAAAATATTTCCATTAAAACAACCAATGCCCACACTGTTACCATGGACGACACCGATACTCGCGGAGAGGGAACGATTTCTATTCAGACAACAAACGGTCACAGGATCGAGATGGATGATAAAAACAAAAGAATGCAAACCCAAACGACAGACGGACACGTTTTTCTCCTGGATGATGAAAATAAAAAAGTTGAGATTACAACGACAGGCGGGCACACAGCGGTTTTAGACGACGATAAACAGGCAATTGGTATTACCAGTAGTAAGGGGCATTACCTTACCATCGACGATTCAGAGGACAGTATTACGCTTGAAGACAGCAGCGGAATGCACAGGTTTAAGATCGATATTGGCGGAAGTAAACTTACCATATCCACCGACTCAGGGAGTATAGAGCTTGAGGCTCCAAGCGGTTCGATCTCTCTCAAGGCCACCGAAATAGACATAGACGCTCAAATGGAACTGAAAATGAAAGGCGGAATGAACGTGACCTCTGAGGCAGGAATGCAACATACAACAAAGGGCACGATGGTTACCGCACAGTCCTCTGCTGCGAACACAATTAAAGGGACACCGGTCATGATCAATTAATTTCATATCATGAGTTTCACTTTGTGATCATTATGTTTAAGAAGCCCTCACATAAACCGGCACAGAAGAAAGAGATATCGTCCGGTTATACAATCCTGAACAACAGGTTTGCCTTGCAGTTCCCGGGAACATGGGAGGATAAAACGGTTTATACTTTTGAAGGTCCTGAAGAAGACGGGATTAGGCACAATATCTGGGTCACCATCGAAAGCAATGTTGAGGTGCCCGATCTTGAACGGTACGCACAAATGAATATCCAGGCAACGGAAAGCGAGCTCCAGGGCTACCGGGAACTCAAACAGGGTCCGCTTACGTTAGCAAACCGCCAACCTGCGTACGAGCATCTCTATCGATGGTCGCCCGTGGAAAACAGAGAGGTCTATCAAAGGGTCATGTACGTTCTTCATAACAATACGGGATATATCCTCACGGCCACCTTCTCAAAAAAGACATGGAAAACATTAGGGACTGAGGTTGACAGGATACTCAGCAGCTTTTCGATAGGCTGAATCAGGTTTTTTAAAAGGAATAGCAGGATATGGAAAAGGTAACTCACGATGGGTAAACCAGCAGCACGAATGGGTGATATGACCGCACACGGCGGTAC
>JGI2172J19969_10000099_pt1 | contig 31727 bp, 30 predicted proteins | sample DeeMarSWOR230_32_FD_19969 | JGI IMG/M metagenome (IMG submission 19969)
AGTAAAGATAGAGGGCAGGGCCGATTATCCGGTAAATCAGGGAGCAATATGCCCCCTCGGTATGGCGGGCCTCCAGATTCTTTACAATGAGGGGATCCGGTGGAAGGCGCCAATGAAAAGGGTTGCGCCACGGGGATCTGACAAGTGGAAAGAGATATCCTGGGCTGAGGCCATAGATGAGTTGGCCACCAGGATAAAAGGATTAAGAGATAAAGGAAATCCAGAAAAACTCGCAGCAATAGATGGAAATCAGTCTCGCTCCACCATGGCACTCCTCATTAAAAGGCTGCTCGATGCTGTTGGAAGTCCTAACTACCTGGGTATGCCAACAGAAGAAGATACCCATGCCATGGTTACATTCCTTATGCAGGGAAGGAAAGGGCCTCTAGCATTTGATCTGGAAAACTCCGACTTTATTTTGAGTTTCGGTTGCTCCCTTGTGGATGGATGGGGGGCCCCTGGAAGGATGCTGCGTGCCTGGGGGGAGTGGACTGAAAAGGGGCCAAAGAATAAAACATATGTGGTGCAGATTGATCCAAGGGCCTCAAATACCGCATCAAAGGCAGATCAATGGCTTGCTCCATTTCCAGGAACAGAGGCAGCCCTGGCCTTAGGAATTGCTTATGTACTTATCAAGGAAAGACTGTATAGCAAAGAGTTTATCCAAAATCACACATTTGGTTTCTATGATTGGTCTGACGCAAATGGGGCGCACCATAAGGGGTTTTCGACAATTGTCTTGGAGAAATACACTCCCCAGATAGTAGAGAATATCACCGGAATAGGGAGGAAGGTAATTATTGAGGTGGCCAGAAAGTTTGCAGTAGCACATAGTCCTATTGCCCTTGCTGGAAGAGGGAAAGGCCGCCTACCAGGTAGTCTTTATGAATTTATGGCCGTACATGCCCTTAATGCATTGAGAGGAAGGATAAATAAAGAGGGAGGGGTTCTCATAACAGATGATCTTCCGTTGGCCCCATGGTCAGATGTAGACTATGATCCGGTGGCTATGGCTGGCCTTAGAAAAGAAAGGCTAGATCATGCTGGAACGCCACGATATCCGTTCACCAGGAGCCTCATGGACAAGTTAATACAGGCTGTAATGAGCAGTCAAGACTCGCCTGTTGATACCCTTCTTGTGTGCTCTGCAAATCCTGTCCACACCATCCCAGACAGCCAGAATTTTATCAAGGCAATGGCCAAAATACCCTTTATTGTGAGCTTCTCTCCATTTATGGATGAAACCTCCCTTGTGGCAGATCTGATACTCCCTGATCATACCCATCTTGAAAAGATGGTAGATATGGTATGGCCAACCGGGATGCAATATCCCCTTTATGCCCTTTCTCAGCCAGTGGTAAAACCGGTGTATAAGACAAAACACAGTGGCGATGTGATCATATCCGTGGCCAAAAAAATAGGCGGACCAGTTGCTGGCTCCTTTCAGTGGGCTCATTTTGAGGAGGCCCTACAGGAAAGGGTCAGGGGGCTTTATGCCTCAGGGAAGGGGGAGACGTTGTACCATGAATCTGAACCGGTCTGGAAAGGATTGGCTACAAAGGATAGATTGAGCCCGATGTATTCATCCTTCAAATTAATGTGGGCGGACATTAAGGAACATGGAGCCTGGTATATGCCTTCACACTCCTTTGGCAACTGGTCAGAGATCTTTCACACGCCAAGCAAAAGATTTGAGTTCTTCTCCACCACTATAGAGACGGCCGTTAAGGACTATTCAAAGGGAAGATCCTCTGATGATGCCCTTTTAGATTTGGGCATAAGCCCCACTGGAGATGAGGTGTATATGCCCCACTATGAGAAGATAAGATCAAGGGCCGATGAGAAGCAGTACCCCCTACTTCTCTTCCCCACTGAATTGATAAATCTGGCGAGTGGATGGATAGGAAATCCACCATTCTTGAATAAGACACTTCACGACCACCAGCTTACAAGAGATGATCTCTTTGTGGAAGTTAATCCGAAGACAGCATCTCAATATGGTTTAAAGGAAGGCTCAAAGGCGATTGTGAGATCCCCAAAGGGAGAGGTAGCAGTAAGGATTCACCTTTTTGATGGGGCTATGCCTGATGTTATCTTTATCCCTTTTGGCCTTGGACATACTGCATATGACAGGTACCTGAAGGGAAAGGGTGTCAATCCTCATACGATCATTAATCCGATTGAGGATCCCCTAAGCGGGCAGCCGGTTTGGTGGAATACCAGGGTTACGATGATCAAGGTATAAAGTCCTTGAGGTGAGCCCTATAAAAAGCTGACAAATAACTTGGTATTTTGTTCAAATGGACGATTAATAGTTGGGTGAGGGGGCTATTTTCAGGTGAAAAAGGAAGACGACAGGCATGGCACAAGATATGGGATGGTTATTGATTTAGATAAATGTACTGGCTGTGGTGTATGTGTTGTCACCTGCGCCTCTGAAAATAATGTCCCGGTGATGTATGATGAATCTGACAAGACAAGGAACATTACCTGGCTAAGGATTTACACGGTAACGAATGGAAAAGAGTTTCCAGAGACTGAGGTTGTATACATCCCCAGGCCATGTATGCAATGCGATAATCCCCCCTGTGTGCCTGTTTGTCCGGCAACAGCGACCAGAAAGGATCCAAACACCGGAATAGTAAGCCAGATCTATACAAGATGTATAGGTTGTAGATACTGTATGGCTGCATGTCCCTACCATGCAAGGGATTTCAACTGGTTTGACCCCTTCTTCCCTGAAGGCATGGACCGATACCTCTCTCCAGAGGTCTCCCCGAGGGTGAGAGGCGTGGTAGAGAAGTGTAGCTTTTGTCACCACAGGCTCATGAGGGCTAAGGCAAAGGCATATGCAGAGGGCAGGAGAGATCTGAAAGAAGATGAATACATCCCTGCCTGTGTCGAGGGCTGTCCCTCAAAGGCCATCACCTTTGGTGACCTTAATAACCCTAAGCATAGGGTTTCTGGGCTTATCAAGAGCCCCTATGCCTTCAGATTGCTGGAGAGGCTTGGCACCGAACCCAAGGTATATTACACAAGTACGAGGGACTGGGTGAGGCGTATGGCAGACAACTATCTGTCAGGGGAATTTACTTCACTCCGTTCATCCCGCAATGCGGCAGAATAATGGAGGGATGGAGTAATGGGTATCAGACAATTTTGCCATTTTCATCTTCTACGTTGCTCCAATGCTCCGTTACTCCGACATTACGTATCTTGGCCTTACAACTAGTGAAACAAAGCACTATGATTTTCCGCCGCATGCGCATAGAATTTCTGTTTAGTAAGCTGGAGAAAAAATGGATTTGGCCTTGATCCCCAATGGTGTTCAAAGATGCCCGTTAAAGACATTTGTGCCATGGATGTTTCTGTGGTTGGTTGTTCTTGCCTGGGGCCTTCTGTCAGCCTTTCTATGTTTCTATAAGGGGCTGAACCAGACAAATATGAATCACTATTTTGCCTTTGGACTGTGGATCGTATTTGATCTCTCACTGATTGCTCTTGGTGCAGGTGCATTTTTTACAGGATTCCTGACACATATCATTGGCGAGGTTTTTATTTATCCTTTTGTCGAGGACCTGAAGGCCATTATCAATGCAGCTGTTGTTATAGGTTTCATATGTTATTCAGCTGCCATTGCAATGCTGGGGGTAGATATCGGGCAGCCGCTCCGGGGCTGGTTTATTTTCTGGCATGCCAATGTGCATTCCATGTTGACCGAGGTCTCCTTTTGTATCACCGCCTATCTTGGTGTACTGACTATTGAATATCTCCCACTGATATTGTCCAATAGAAAACTAAATGAGATACGGGAATTCAACATCTTTGGGAGCAATCTTCACCACACAATGGCCGTCTTTGCTGCTGCAGGAACATTTCTTTCCTTCTTTCATCAAGGCTCATTGGGAGGGATGTTCGGCGTACTCTTTGGTCGCCCTTTTGCCTTTAGAGATGGTTTCTTTATATGGCCATGGACCTTCTTTCTGTTTATCCTCTCCTCTATTGCGGCAGGCCCATCGTTTACCCTGGTCTGTGTATGGGTTGCCAAGAAAGTCACCGGAAAAGAACTGGTTAAGAAGAGTGTTTTTACCCTGCTGGCCAAGATCTCAGGCTGGCTTCTGGCCAGTTATGTAATTCTCAAGATCCTGGACACGATTACCTGGGCCTATGGTGTTGTGCCCAGGGCTGGATTGTCCTTTATGGATTTCTATGAGGGGACCTATGGAATCTGGCTCATAGTTGCTGAGATCGGGGTTTTTGGCATTATCCCGGCAATTATCCTGATAACTCCTCGGTTGAGGGAAAAAAGTGATCTTCTTATTATAGGCGCCTTGATGAACATTGCTGGTATAGTGCTTAACAGGTTTGTTTTTAGTATTCAGACCCTAGCTATACCAGTGATGCCATTTGATACGTTTATGAGGTATCTTCCCACATGGCAGGAGTGGGGTATTGCAATTGGTGCAATTGGCTATGGAATCCTTGTATTCTCCCTCTCTTATAGATATCTACCCCTTTTTCCGCGGGAAGCTGAACTGAGCCCTGTCAAGGTTCTCGGCAAGGTCGTCACGGATTCTGGGTTAGTGAAAAGGAGTTGACATGTTTCCTTTTGTTTTTGAATGGACTTGGGATGCTAGTCGCCTGGTCTTTATGGGGCTTCTCTATCTTGTCCTTGGCGTCATTTCTTTGGGCTTACTATATGCCTTTGTAATGACATGGTTGAAGCTGAGGGATTCGAATGAAAAATCTCAGGGCTAAATGTCAGATGAATGAGCAACTACCAACGACAAAGCGTTATGAATCGGTGACGGTGAGGGTGAGGGTTGGGTTTTGTCATTTGGACTTCATATCACTGTATCATGGCGCCAGTTCTTGTCATCACTTTCTGGACAATCCAGATTATAATGAAGTCCTCTGCTTTCCTTTCGCATGTTAGCCGAGGTAATGATTAGCTCGGCAACGGTTGCCAGGTTTCTTAGTTCCAATAAATCCCTGGTGATTATGAAATCCCAGTAGTATTCCTTAATCTCCTGTTGGATGACCTCTATCCTCCTTTTGGCCCTGATCAGCCTTTTGTTTGTCCTGACTATGCCCACATAGTTCCACATAAGTCTTCTTACCTCATCCCAGTTATGGGACACAACAACAGATTCATCGCTATCAGTGGCTGAACCTGGGTCCCAAAGGGGAACGTGTGGGAATTTATCATCATCTTTCCCAGATAGCATCTTGGCGCTGTCTTCAAAGGCGAATCGTGCAAAAACAAGGGCCTCGATAAGGGAATTACTTGCTAACCTGTTTGCTCCATGCAGCCCGGTACATGCTACTTCACCTATCGCATACAGATTGGTTATGTTGGTCCGGCCCTGTTTATCTGTCAAAAGACCCCCACACATGTAATGAGCGGCAGGCACAACCGGAATTGGCTCTTGAGTAATGTCTAAGTTTAACTCCAGACACCTTTTGTAGATATTCGGAAAGCGGTTTTTAATGAACTTCTTAGACCTGTGGCTTATATCCAGATAAACGCATTCATCTCCGCTCTTCTTTAATTCAGCATCAATTGATCGTGCCACAATATCTCTCAGGGCCAAATCCTTTAAGGGATGGTAGTGTTCCATGAAATGATTGCCCTTTTTATCAATTAGTCGCCCTCCCTCACCCCTGACTGACTCGCTAATCAAGAAATTTTTTTCCATCGGATGGTAGAGGCATGTGGGATGGAATTGTACAAATTCCATGTTTGCCACCTTTGCCCCTGCTCTATAACCAATAGCCACACCATCACCAGTGGCAATATCAGGGTTGCTCGTATAAAGATACACCTTCCCTGCCCCCCCGGTTGCAAGGATAATTATCCTGGCCAGGAAGGTCTTTACCTTGCCTGTGATTATGTCCAAAACATAGGCACCCCAGCATGTCTCTTCAGTCTCGTTCGTCGAGAGACCTCTTCTTATAAATTTTGAGGTAGTAATCAGGTCTATGGCCATATGATTTTCATAGATCTGAATGTTGTTATTCTTTTCCACATTATGGATAAGGGCTCTCTCCACTTCTTGCCCGGTAAGATCTTCAGTGTGGACAATCCTTCTTCTGGAATGGCCACCTTCCTGGGTGAGATCCAGTCCTTCAGTCTGAGTTTTGTTATGTGAGAAGTTAACCCCAAGAGAGATAAGCTCTTTAATCATAGCAGGCCCATTTGTTACAACCATGCGAACAACTTGCTCGTTACACAGGCCAGCACCAGACTTTACTGTATCCGCTATGTGAAGATCAAATGAGTCTTTTGGATCTAGCACTGAGGCAATACCTCCCTGGGCATAATTGGTAGAGGCATCCATCGTCTCTTTTTTTGTCACTATGGCCGCTGTGCCTACTGAGGCGGCCTTGAGAGCAAGGCTGAGTCCGGCAATGCCGCTACCAATGATAAGATAATCTGACTTTATTTCCATCTCTCCCTTATGTCTTTAGAGTTTTCTACCATACAAGACAGAGCACCTAAAAGGTTGCAGAGTTTTTTTGGGATTTGTTCACCGGTTATTCTAAATCCGAAATACGACGCACGAAATTCCTGCCCGCCATTGCTCTCGCGCAGGCGAGGCAGGCGGGTCGCTCTTGCTCAGGCCAGGCAGGCGTGCGAAACAAATTCGACATTCGGATTTAATTACCGAATATAAGGGGTTACCGAATATACCAAAAATCGTCTGCCAAAAACCCGAATTCTAGAACGTGGTGGTAAATTTACATAAAACTAAATCTTTTTCAAGTTATGATTGACCTTTCACCCAAACATATAGTAACTTCAAAGTATGTGCGTATCAGCGGTTGTATTTGACTGTGATGGGGTCATGTTTGACTCCAGGCAGGCCAACGTTAATTTCTACAATCATATTCTGTTCCATTTTGGCCTCCCCCCCTTGGCACCTGAGGATATTGAATTTGTCCACATGCATACCGCCGTGGACTCGTTGAATCATATCTTCAGAAATAGCCCACACCTCGCCAGGGCCCAGGAATATCGGCTAACGCTTGACTACACCCCCTTTATAAAGGATATGGTTATTGAGCCAGGGCTGAAAGAGGTGCTCCATTTTCTAAAACAGCGATGTGGCCTTGCAGTGGCAACCAATCGGAGCAATACCATAGCAAGGGTTCTTGAACTAAATGGGCTCAGTCACTACTTCGACATCGTTGTTTCATCCCTAGATGTCAAAAATCCCAAACCCCATCCGGAGCCCATCTTCAAGATACTTGATTTTTTTGGCATCGAACCTCAGGAGTGCACTTACGTAGGCGATTCTGAGGTTGATTTGGAGGTCTGTCGAGCGGCAGGGGTACCCCTGATCGCTTATAAGAATAAGGCCCTAAAAGCACATATACATGTTGAGAGCCTGGCCGAACTCAAAGATATTCTCAAGTTTCCCATCCAACTTCCTTGATCCTTCCTTAGGTTAGCCAGGACCAGCTCTCAAATCGAGCTACCTGCCGGCATCAAAGCTACTGTAACAGGTCTTGATATATCCGAGAAAACCAGATGATGATGCTCTTCCCGATCAGAACCTGATTTGGGATATTATGGTGATACATGCCATCATGAACGCATTCGCATAAGGAAGGCTGAAACACGGAGAATAAAAACACCAATGAAGCTATAGTGAAAATATGCTTTTTCGTCCTATTTAGAGCTCCTTCGTAGTTCATGGAATAATGGAGTGCCTGCTCCAATACTCCCTCCAGGCCGGAGGCCAAATGGGTCGACTCCCTTACGTTCAGTATTAAACATTTTCTATTGGATATCCTCTAATAACCTTTTTGCCTCTTTTCCATAGGGCCCTTCAGGGTCAATCTCCATAGTCAGTTTTAGTTCTCTGGCTGCCTCTTCATTGCGATCCAGCCTGAGATAGAGCCTTGCCAGATAAAAATGGGGTGACGGATAATTCGGCCCGTAAGAGATGGATTTATTGTAGGATTCGATGGCTGCCTGAAAGCTCTTCGTGGCCTCATAGGCGCGAGCCAAATTTTCATGACAAAGGCTGTATGATGGAAAAGATCTTAATGCCTTTTGGTAATTTTCAATCGCCCTCTGGTAGTCTCTCTTGTTGTAGTAAGCCAATCCAATGTTATTGTAGGAAAAATGTGGGGTCCTATAGAGAATATCGCTCACAGCCCTTTGAAAACAGGCAATAGCCAGATCCCATTCTCCTAGTAATAGATAAAGCGTGCCCAAGTTNTTTTGGGCTTCTGGAAATTCTGGCTGGAGGACCAGGGCCCTTTTGAAATGAGCCGCGGACTTTTCATATGCCCTCAGATCTCTGTAAGCCAGGCCTAATTCATTATGGATGTTTGCATTTTCAGGGTCTATCTTGCTCGCTTCAAATAGTTTTTCAAGGCCCCCTCTCAGATCGCCCTGCTGGATAAGGGAATTTCCCAGGTCTTCCAGTGCCTGAGATTTCTTCTTTACTAGTACCTTGTTCTCAGCACATCCTGTCAGCAGGATCGAGAGGAACGTGAGTATCAAGATAACTTTTCTATTTCTGAACATCAAATGAGCTTTTCCCCTGACCAAGTACCGTTGGCGTCAGGAATATTAGAAGCTCGCTCCTTACACGTGTCTTTTTCTCGGCCCTGAATAACCAGCCTAGGAAGGGAATTTTTGACAACCCTGGAATTCCAGACTCATCTTCAGCTTTCTCCTCCTTGTATATACCGCCAATGACAACAGTATCTCCGCTTCTAACTATCAATTTCGTCTTTATGTGCTTTTCTAATTTTAAAGATATGGATGGTGCCCTATCGTCTGTGACGTCAACATCCATGGTGACGTAATTATTAAAACTAACAGTGGGGGTGACTTTTAGTGATAAGGTTGCCTTCAGTTCGGTTGCCGCAATATTTTCAGTTGCAGGTAAGATAAGAACATCTCCTCTACTGATTTCAGCTTGCTCCCCGTTGCTGGCTATCACCTTGGGAGCAGAGATAACCTTTGCCTTATGCTCGGTCTCTGCTAGGGCAAGTTGGGCATTTAACGTAACCGCTCCTCTTGCACTGGAGCTGAGAACGCCAAAGCTAAGACCAATATTACTTTCCCATCCGGTGGGAGCGTTGCTTGAAAAGTTGCCGCCATAGAATCGATCAGATCCTGGTGCTGATGAGAAGAGAGTTGCGTCTGTTGGTATGCCAAAATTTGCTCCCCCCCTTCGTCGTTGTCCCTCAATATTAGTCCACTGCACTCCCAGGTCGCGGGTGAAATCGCTCGAGGCATCCACTATCCTTGCCTCGATCATGATTTGTTTTACTGGGGTGTCAAATTCCTTGACTAGCTTTTTGGCCTTCTCAACGATCGAGGCAATGTCCGTCATAATAACTGTATTTGTGCGTTTATCAACGGTAATGGTACCGCGCTTGCTCTTGATCTTTTCGATATGAGGTTTGATGTCTTTCTCTGCATCCGCAAAATCAACCCGAATGTAATCTGTAACAAGCGGCTCTTCTGCTTCAGCCGCAACCAGTTTAGCCTTTTCCTCCTTTATCCTTTCCTCTTCACGCTTTCGCCTCTCCTCCTCCTCTTTCTCAAGCTCCCTTATCTTTTCTTTTGTCATTACCTTGATGATATTTCCCTCTGTTATTGTACCGAGATTATTTGTCTCCAGCACTACATCGAGGGCCTGATCCCAGGGGACATTCTTTAATCTCATAGAGACTGTGCCCTTCACCTCAGGCCCCCAGACTATGTTCCGCTTGCTGACCTCCCCAATCAATTTTAGGATGTTCCTTATGTCAGCATTGGAGAAATCCAGGGTCATTCTGGCTCCTGTATAGCGCTTTTCAGGAGCCTTGAACACAGGTTTAGCCTCACGGAGCACCTCCTCTGGTTGTAAGGGGGCCTTAGGAAGTGGAGGGGTAATCCCTGGTTTAACCTCAGGGGGCACCTCCTCTGGTTTTAAGAGGGGCGTAGTTAGCTTGGCTGGGGTTATCTTTTTGGCAGGGGGTTTGACAGAGGTTTTGTTAAAATCTAACCTTATTTCCGTATCGGTCTGGATCAAATGGTAAGGGACCATTTCCTTTAGCTCTATTTCCAGACCAACCATCCTTTCCGCAACTTTTACTGTAGGAGTGATCCGGCTGACTACCCCTTTAAACTGGGAGGAATCTATGTACCGAGTTAGTTCAGGGATGATGGTCGCCTCCTTTATATCTAAAAGCAAGGTAAGGGTGTTCTTCCGGCTTAATTCGTATTCCGCCTTTTTGCTGGTGGTGACAGCAACCCTTGATTTGCCTTTGGGTAGCATGAAGAAATCAATTCCAAGTATCTGATTCAGCCTTGTTTCACCCGGTGAAAAGAACACGCGAGCTTCTTTCGGGCCTATTTCCTCCTCTTCAATAGCCTTGGAAACAACCTGTTTTTTTGGAAACAGTGAAAGCCTTACTGTTCTATCCTTTTCCTCCACACGGTATTCCACATCCTGGGATAGAGTAGCAATTACCCGGGTGGATATAGGCTTTTCTTCAACTACTTCAAAATGGATATCTTTTATGATACTGTCATCGATGACAGCTGGCTTGGTCAATTCCTCAGCCGGGACTGCATTTATGCCCACTACGACGCGTAATGGTTGAACAAGCTTGAAGGCCGCATAAGGGACCAGTTTTGAGCTGGTTATCTCAATTATTGTCTCTTTATCAGGGGGGCCGTAGATAACGTGTATTGATTCGATCTCGGCAGGCCTCTCTTCTTCCACACCTGTTACCTCTTTTTTGGTGGGTGCTTGGGCGCAGCTGAAGACAAGATAGATAAGGGAAAAGGTAGTCAATAGAAAGATGGTGGTACTTTTTCTCGGGCTTATTTTGTCCAACATGCAAGCTCTCCTTTTTCAATTGACAGTTCTGAATTCGTTAGGCTAATCCACTTCCGGGAGCTTCATAGAAATATCATTTACTATTTCACGGCCTCTAAAATCCTTATAAGATTCCCTCACAACAAGCTCTTTGTCCAGGATCTTGATTACTCGCCCCCCCCTTCTTCCTATGGGGGACCCTACCTTGATCGGATGGCCATCGCCCTTTGAATCTCGAACGAGAGCCCAGTTTTCTTTACCAGTTAACACTATGGCCGACACGGTCAATTGGGAAATGTCAAGGGTTTCCAGATAGGTTCTTGGTTTTTCTCTTTCCTCTTCCTCTAACTCCCTTCGTACGACAATAAAGGATTTGAAAGGATCTACCTTGTTAGTAGGATCGTAAGAGTAGGCCGCTGTCTCCTCACCTTTTCTGGCCTCGGTTTCGATAGTGTCAGTCTTGGTCTCTTCGGGTTTTTTAGATGGTTCAGTGGCCTTTTTTTTATCTTCCGAAATCTTTAAGACAACCTTATCCTTGGCCTGAGCGGAGTTTATTCCTAAAAAAATAGGAATAGCCCCAATACCGAATAGTACAAAAAAGATTATGCTATTTCCTTTTTTTGCGCGCATCTTCAGTCTTTTCTTTCTCCTTGAACCTGTAGGTTACAGCCTTACAACTAGTTTTAAGCGTGGTGCTCTGCTCTTTAAGTGGGGTCATGACGACATTGACAACGTTAACGATTCTATCCAGTTTTCCTACCTTGTCAAAAAATGTAGCAACATTGTGATAGCCCCCCCTGACCTCTATGCTTACCGGTATTTCTACATAAAATTCTTTTGGAATCTGTTTTTTCGGACTGAACAGGAGGAACTCCAGATTAGAATCATTTCCAAGCTGGGTAATACTCTTTAAGAGAGTAGGGATTTCACTGGTAGTAGGCAAGAGCCTGAGGGCAAATTTCAGTTCCTCCTGCGCTGTGGCATGATCCGTTTCAAGCTTTTTCAAGTCTCTCGCCCTGAGTCTCGCACGCCTGATCTCCGTTTCTAATCTATCCAGCTTGGATTTGGTAGTAGCTATCTGACCTGTTTTTGGCACGTATACGAACCAAATATAGAGGCCTATAAGCAGAACAAGGGTTCCTGCAAAGATCAGGACCCTATGTACCATCTTCAATCTGGAAATCTTATCAAAATAAGCATCAAGATCCACTGCCATAATCCCTATCTTCTTCTTTTCTTTTTCTTTACCTCTGGGGGTGGTTCTTCTTGAAAGGCATAGGTCTTACACTTTAGCTCGAAATCCTTGAGATTTAGATTGAGCCCTTGAATCGTTTTTTGTCTTGTTCTGACTAATTCAACGGATTTTACAGTCTCTGTGCTCTCTAATCTATTCATAAAATCTGCAACTGTCTCGTTATCCATTGCTGTTCCTTCTAAAACAAGAATTCCTTTATCTTCTTTAAGCACCTTAAGCCATAGCTTATCCTTTGGTACACTCGTGGCTATATCATCTAAGAGCTTAACTGGCCCGGTTTTGACCTTTTCTAACCCTTTTATCGTGTTTAACTTAACTTCAACCTCAGCGATAGTTTTTTTAAGGGCCTTTATTTTGATGTTGGTATCTCTAAAGGAGGCCAGGTCTTTCTCTTTGGCATGCTGGTCTTTTTTTAAGGATTCTACCTGTTTGTTAAGACTGAGATAGCTATAGGGATTATAGGGGAAGAGACCCATTCCCAGAATAAGGATTATGATAGAGCCGATATAATAAAATACCTGGCGCTTTATATCTTCTTTTATCCTGGCAGCCCTGAAAGGGAATAGGTTGATCTTAATCATCTATCACCTATACTCCGCAATGCAAGCCCAATGGAGATAACAGCCATGGGGGCAGTATAATTTAAGTATCCTGTATCGAACAATTTTTCCTTTATTTCCAGACTCGCAAAAGGATTTAGCATCTCTATCTGTAACCCTGTTTCCAGGCCGAGGTATTTAATGAATCCCGGTATCAAGGATGAACCTCCGCTAACCAGGATATTTTCAACTTTTATATCTGGAAAGGTGGTTGCCACAAACTCAAGGGCTCTCTTTATCTCCTGAGCCCATTTTGTAACTGTTGAGGAAAACATCTCCTCAAACATAGGCCTCTGGTTTGTTTCTATTGCTTTAGCCCCCAATTTTATGCTTTCTGCTTCTTGATAAGAGATATTCAATTTATTCTGTATCTCACTGGTGATTTGGGAGCCACCGTAGGATGAGTCTCTGGTAAATATGGAGTTACCATCTCTAATAACGTTTATAGTTAGTTGTTGAGCACCGATATGTACCAGAGCGTGGCAGCCGGCCTGTTCATGACCGGTGATTTCAAAGGCATTTTGTAGGGCGAAGGCATCTATATCCAGAACAATGGGGTTAAGCTCGGTTAAATGAAAAAGGCTTATGTATTCCTCAACTATATCTTTCTTTGCAGCTACTAAGAGAACATCCATTAACTCTTCCTTTTCTTCTTCTTCCTTTTCTTCCCCTGTCTCTTCTTTCTCCAATCCAAGAATCTGAAAATCCAAATTTACGTCACTGATGTCAAAAGGGATGTATTGTTCTGCTTCACTCTGGATACTTCCTTCTAAGTCTTCCTCTCCTTTTTGGGGGATTGTAATCTTTTTGACAATAACCGAATAGCCAGAGATAGATGTGGCTACATTTTTATTCTTGATTTTTAGATTTTTCAAGAGGTTCTTCAGGGCGGCAGAGACTATTTCCATCTCCTTTATGGAGCCTTCTACGATAGCCTCTCGGGGAAGCCCTATCATGCCAAAATTTTTTAGGATCATTCCCTTCTTGCTATCCTCAATCTCGGCAATCTTGATGGAGTGAGATCCAATATCAATCCCAATTAGTTGATTTTTCTTTGATATGGGCATTTTAGAGTCAATTCCTTGAAGAGTTATTTATTATCAGAAAAGATTTTACCTTTATCGCTTAAATTGTAGCCGAGGGCCAGAATAATTTTTCTTTTTGTCTCCATCCTACAATCTTTACCCCTTTCAATCCTGTCGATGGTTAGCGGAGAAACACCAGCCTTTCTGGCCAGCTCTGCTTTGCTCAGTAGAAGCTCTTCTCTTATTTTCTTTACCGTATTTTGGCCCACGATGCATTCCTCCCAGGGAAAAATTTGATCAAAAAATAAGACAAGTTTTTTATAGTAGTACATATATAGATTAATTTGTCAAGTATTTTTAATAAATTAAATAAAATTACCACAATTTATAGATATATAGTGGTAATTCTTAGCAGCAACACAACATATTGTAAGAATGTCAGGAAAAACCTTAATAAGGTGCCCAAAAAGCCTTTTATTATTGTTTGGGGTCGCCTATAGTGAAAAATTGCTTTACAAAAACATGATTCTTACATTAGATTCTTATGGACAGAATAGGGGAATCTAGGCTGTCCAGTGTCAGTGGTCCGTTTCAAAATAGTTCCTCTAAAAAAAGCTGCGAGTGAACGTCTCTAAATAAGAATTAGTCAAACCAACAACAGACTATGGACAAGTGTCAACGGACGCCAAAAGAGTGATACTAGAAAGGACGTGTATTTGGCTAAAGAAAATAATAGAGCAAGACAATCCACAAAAATACGCAAAAAGAGCCTTCTGAGGGAATATTTAGAGGCAGCTATAATAGCTGTTTTTCTGGCTCTTTTCATTAGGGCATTTGTGATTCAGGCCTACAAGATCCCTTCAGGGTCTATGGAACCAACACTTCTTGTTGGTGATCATATCTTGGTGAATAAATTTATTTACGGTGTAAAGGTACCATTCATTAATAAGACCATTATACCGCTATGTGAACCAAAAAGAGGGGACATCATTGTTTTTGTCTATCCATTAGACACGAAAAAGGACTATATAAAAAGGGTAATAGGTCTCCCTGGGGAACAGATTGAAATCATTAACAAAGAGATCTTTATCAATGGTACACTATTTGATGCCCCATTCGGCGTATATGGTGAGAGTCCGAGAAAGAACAACAACTTCGGCCCTGTTATTGTCCCTGCTAACGGTCTCTTTGTCATGGGAGACAATAGAGATCACAGTTATGATAGTCGGTACTGGGGGTTTGTACCACTGGGGTTGGTAAAGGGCAAGGCCATCATTATTTATTGGTCCTGGCCCCACTGGAAGAGGTTTGGACATCTGGTTAGGTGAGATTAAGATCAGGTATTGTTGGTATGAAATATATTGATGAAATAGTTGGCAAGCGGTCAATAAACAAAATGGTGGTAGCCTCTGTGCTGGAGGAGAGCCTGAGTGAAAATGACATATTTAGCAAGAACTCCTTTGAAAAGCTCCTGAAACTAGGCTTCAAGGATGATGAAGCCCTCATTCTTCTGGCAAGCCATAAGTCTCAGATGAAGTACGGCTATAGACTGTCCCTTGATACCCTTAAACATATCCTGGGCTTATCCCAAGGAAATAGCAGATTCTCTCCTATAAAAAACCTAATCAAGTCTCCCTTTCTCTATGCAAAAACTGGTTGGCTATACGAGCACGCCCCATACTTTGTTTTTTACAACAAATACGAGCAGGAGGAGCTTGATTCCTATATCCTCAAGTTTGTTGAAAGTTATCAATCGCTTTTTTTGACCAGTCGGGCAGCTTTTGATCTTCAGGAAAAATTGACTGACCCCAGGCGTGTTCTGGCATCTTCCTTTTGGGAAAAAGAGATATGGGATCCTGTTGAAATGATACTCTGGGCAGCAAGGAACAACCTAGCAGGACTGGAGTTAAATGTTGATTTTCATCCTTTTAATTACGCCAAACTGCTCCCTGAGGAGTTTAGCGAGGAGAAGAGGCAGGACGTAAAAAATGCTACCTTGCGCTCCGGGATAAAGTTAGACATCCATTCTCCTATTGTGGGACCCTATTCGCCTTTCCCCAATCCTGACAATGGTAAACCACTCTTTTATGATCCCTTGGAATGTCTGCAGCCCCAGCGAGAGACCATCTTCCTGGCAAGGGATATAGGTGCAGGATCGGTCATTGTGCATCTTATTGATCTGTCAGGGATAAAGGAGATGGCAAATCTGATTATGACTTCAGCCGGAAGTCCTGTTCGAGTGACAATAGAGAATTACTGTGAGACAAGAGAAAGGCAAGATGCGGATACATTTATATCTTTCCTTAATGAGGTCTGCAACCTTTTGCCAAAGGAGGTCATCAGGGATAATCTTGGGGTGACCTTGGATGTTGGACACCTGAATATAGAGGGTGAGGATCCTTTGATTGGGGCAGAAAAGATCGGCAGATGGTGCAAAGATAAAGAGGTATTCTTAAGAATGCACGCGACTGACAACTATGGTAAATTGCTGTTTTCTCCCCCCCATTATAGCGCAGACGTGCATGGAAATGTCTCTGGCAAGGGGATCAACAATTCCTACATAATAAAACTGTTGCGATACATGGGCCTTGATTTTGACGTGTTGGCAGAGCAGATACAACCATTAACCCCTGATGATATAGCGCTTATTGATCAGGCGCAGAGGTTCCCTATAAAGGAGTCGTACGAGAGTGCGGTAGAAAAAGGAAACAAGAGATTATCGACCGTAAAGATAGATAGCATTATTAATCAAGAGACGAAAAAGGAGAAGGCCTATCAATTCTTGGCTGGCATAGAGGACGTAGGTTCTCTAAGGGAATACCTCCTATATAGAAAGATCCAGATCAAAAAATATTTTTCGGTGGATGAGGCCAGGAAATCCTCTCTCGAGTTTATGAAAAGCCCCCAGTCCTTCAAACTTGAGCTGATGGAGTATATAGATGACCTCTTAGCCCCGGTTCAGAGAGAAACAGGCCTGATAGATAGAAGTAAGATGGATTTGATCTATCAGAATATCAGTGGGGCACTATTTGGACGGGTTAACAAGGAAAATCTCAATCAGATATTCTACAGAACCAAGACCTTCAACCAGGGTGATATCGTCTTTGAGCAATACAGCAAGGGAACAGAGATTTATTACATTAAAGAAGGGGAGGTGAGTGCCATTATTGATGGTCTGAATCTAGCCACATTGGGTGCAGGCGAGATCTTTGGTGAGATAAGTTTATTCTACAATATAAAAAGGACTACCAGCATAAAGGTTACCAAGGATAATACCAAGATTGGTATCTTGCCAAGGGATGAATTTGAAGATATTCTGGTGAAGAATAGGAGGTATGCATATGATTTGATCTACAGATTGTTTAATACGCTCCCCCACAGGCTTAGAAATTTGAATGAAAAATATAAAACGGCAATGATAACCCTGAGGCATTTTTTGGAAAGCGATTTAGGAGAGGATCAAAGGCTTGAAAATATGATCTCTCAGTCCCAGTTTGTGAAAACATCTCTCCCTAACCTCTCTTTGGATGATATAGAAAAGTTGTTCGTAGACAAGAGGGCCTTTGGCACAGATGAGGAGATCTTTGCCGAGGGAGATACGGGCGATGGGGTGTATTTTATCTTGGGTGGAAAGGTCCGGGTAATCACCCTTGGCGGCGATTTAAAAGAAGTTGTCTTGGGGGAGCTGGAGGCAGGTCAGATTTTTGGCGAAATGGCCTTGATAGATGATAAACCGCGATCGGCCAGCGTTATTCCATCTACACCCTGCGAGGTGGCCTTTATGTCCAAGAAGAAATTTGATTACCTGATTCAAACAAAATCCGATCTCGCATATCGTTTTATGTCATCTGTGTGTCTATCTATCTTTAGGCACACCCTCAGGCTTAATACCTTCTACCTAAAAGTAAAGAAGGAATTTCAATAGGTGTAGGATTGTCACTTGTCATTGGTCATTTGTCATTAACAAGCAAAAAAGAAATACCAATGACCAATGACGAATAATAGTTATCCCATGAAGGAAAATCAGCTAAGATGGTATGCCCTTCATGCAAGAAGCCGGCATGAGGATGTTGTCTTTCATCAACTGAGGAAAAAATCAATCGGGGCATTTCTCCCCAAGATGCAGGTCATGAGCCGGCGGAAAGACAGGAGGAAAACGATATTGGTTCCCCTTTTGCCAGGCTATGTCTTTGTGCATACAGACCTGGACCCATACCGTTACTTGGATATAATCAAGACCTATGGCGTTGTCAGGGTAGTTGGTACCAAAGGGAAGCCTGTTCCCGTCAAAGAGGAAGAGATAGTATCCCTCCAGATATTAGATGGCACTGACAGGACTGTCAGGAATCAGGCCTATATGAAAAAAGGTGACAAGATTATGATTATGGAAGGGCCTCTCAAAGGACTGACCGGATTTTATCTTAGGCATAAAGATAAAACTGACAAGGTGGTGGTTTCAATAGAGCTACTTCAACGATCCTTGGCCGTGGAAATTGAAAACTGGAGTCTGGAGAAGATTAGTTAAAGTTCGTATCCTATCCCCATGGCCCTTTCAAGCGTTGCCCAGGCAATATTATGCTCGCTCAGGGCGTTAAAGTAATTTGTTCTTGCCTGGGTCAGGAGGGTCTGAGCGTCCAGCACATCGGTTGAGGTGGCCACCTGTTGTTTATATCTCTCCTCGTTCATCCTGAAGTTTTCCTCTGCTTGAACCACCGCCGTTCTGGCTACCTGAATATTCTTCTCTGCCTCCCTCAAATACAAATAGGCCTGCTTCACCTCCAACTGGATATTATCCTTGATTTCCTTTAAGACATATCTAATCTTTGCCAGTTCTGCCCTGGCGGCTGCTACATCGTGCCTCGTCTTTCCCCACTCCCAAAAGGTCCACTCACCTTTTAAAATGATGGTCCAGTTATCAGAATCTTCCCCTGGATCAGACCCCAAAAGAGCATCGTCAGCCATTCTCTGATAATTTCCAATCAAGTTCACTGATGGGTAATAGCTGCTCTTGCTAAATTCCACACCTTTTTCAGCAGACATAACATCCAGAGACAGCTCCTTTATCTCCGGCCTATTCAGCTCAGCCCGTTCCATGCATTGATCAAGGGTTAGCTCCACAGGATGATAATCAAGTATGTCTTTAATCTCTACCTTTTTCTCAAGCCCCCTTCTTAGTAGCTTGTTAAAAAGAGATCTCGCAATCTCGATCCGATTCCTTGCCCTGATCAAATCCTGCCTCGCCTGGGCCATCTGAACCTCTGTTTGTAGGAGCTCGTTTTTGGCGATTATCCCTTCATCATAAAAGGCCTGAGCTACCCTCAAATGGGCCTCCAGCTGCTCCACCGCTTGTATCCCCACCTTTTCAAGCTTCTCTCCCTTCAAAATTCCAAAATAGGCATCCTTGACATTCAGTACCAGATCTTGAATAACGGTCTCTTTCTTAATCTTAGCGGTATCTATCCCTAAGGAGGCTAACTCCCGTGTAATGGTAAGTCTCCATCCGGTAAATAAGGGTTGGGTGGCTGTTATATTTAATTCGTAGGTATCAGTCTCCAAGGGCGAGAATTCCTTTTGATAGTATCCAATTGATGGATCATAAAGGTATGTCGTATATTTGGCATCGTTAACAGTATCCTCATCAAGGTGGGTATAGGAGTAGCTGGTGCTTAATTTTGGAAAAAAATCAGCCTTTGAGGAGCGCTCTTCAAATTGTCTTGCCTTTATCTGTTCTTCTGCTGAGTGGACAGCCAAGCTCTTCTCTATGGCTATCTTAATGCTCTCTTCCAAGGTAAGAACATCAGCGGCTATAGCTGGTGAGGATCCCGCTAGTATAAAAAACAGGATTCCTAAAAAAATACAGACCTTTCTCATCATTTTTCCTTCCTTTTTTCTATTTACTCCGTTGGAATCCTAGGTGAAGAAGCACCAAATAGCTCCTTCATCTTTTTGTTTCATCAAATAAATCCACAGGATGTTGAGGCAGAGAATTTCCTTCACCTGGCTGGCGAGGCAAAAGAAAAAGAGCACCTCGTCTCACCTCGACGAAATGCCCGTGATAACCGTATGCAGCGGACTAAGACTTTTTGACGTTCTTGGCCTCAGGCCCTCGGTCGCTCTCTTCCACGTCAAAGCTCACCTGGTCGCCTTCTGCCAGGCTCTTGAACCCGGGCATATCAATGGAGGAGTAGTGAACAAATATGTCTTGCCCGTTGTCCTGCTCAATAAAACCATATCCCTTCTTTTCACTAAACCACTTTACGGTCCCTTTTGGCAAATTACTGACCCCCTTTCTGAGACTTTCCAATATGGCTCAAATCCCAGGCTGGCACCTTCCGACCCGCGAACCAACCAAGTAGCAGTCATCCAGGTCATTTTCACTAAGAATGTTAATAATCTTCTTTTTGGATGTAAAGGAAAAAGTGAAATTGACAGGGACCATTGCTGGTTTTAGATTTGATAAATCGCTGTGGCCTTATTTTTCGACAAACCGGTAATGCTCCGAATAGGGATCCGCCTCATTAATACAACTACGGGGTAAATGTGATGTTCTGTCAAGTTCCAGAATGCAAAACTTCAACTTCTTTTGGTTTATCTTCTTAGGCCTGGCCCTTGTTTCTTGGCCTCGACTTCAACAATCTGTTACCTTTGGGTTTTTCTTGCTCCACTTTTCAATTAAATTGTGATATATTTTGTTTATACAGCGACGTCTCCCAGATCGAACTCTGAGGGGGTAATGGCTTCAAAGGTGATGGAGCCTTGGTTTAGTCTGGCAACAGAGCAAGATTTTGGTATCGTTCAAAAGTGCTGGCATGCGCAATATTGAGTGATTGTTCTGCCTCAAAGGAGCTCATGGCAGTTTCGCCTGGCGGGACTGGCATGATCGCATAGCCTTAATCATGCGCCAGCTTTCTAACCAATATGCGATTTTGTCAACACTTTTGAACGATACCAGGAGCTTAGGAGACCATGTCATGCAGCATAAAGTTCTGATCGTTGATGATGAACCCACTATTACGAATTTGTTGAAAGATGCGCTTTCAAATGAGCCGTATGGTATCCTGAGCGCCGGTTCAGCGGAAGAGGCCTTGCCTATGCTGGCTCGGGAGCAGGTGGATGTAGTGATTTCAGATGAAAAAATGCCCGGTATGTCTGGAACGGAATTTCTTTCCATTGTTCGGCAAAAATATCCGGATACAATCAGAATGATACTGACAGGACACGCAAGTCTTGAATCGGCGATACGCGCTATTAATGAGGGGGAGATCTATCGTTTTTTCACCAAACCCTGCAATCTGTTTGATCTAGCCATAACCATTCACCAGGCCCTTAGATACAATGACCTTATGAAAGAGAGCAAGCGTCTGCTCAAAATGGTGAAGAGGCAGTCTGCATTCATTGACGAGCTGGAAAAGCAATATCCTGGCATTACTAAAGTGAAGCGAGATGCCAACGGAGACATCATCATCGATGACGAGATCGATAATGGGGGTTAAGACACCCTTATTGAGCAGATTGCCGGAACTTACTCTTTTCCCATCATCAGGGTAGTACCTGTCGCTGTATGGTTTCTCCGGATATCGGATAGGCCTTTTTTATCCACCTTCCCTTGTTAACCTCTAAAAGATCGCCAAAACTCTTGAACGTTACCAACACTTTGATGAAAATAGTTGACATATTAATTTCTTTATATTATTAAATATTAAAATTATAATATAAATATATATAATTTTAGACAACTATTTATCTTGATTTCGTCAACAAATTACCTTATAAGAGAAATTTATCCCTATATTAGGTATATAAATGATTGAACGCTATACACTTCCAAAGATGGGTAAGATATGGGAATCCCATAATCGCTTTTCCAAATGGCTTCAGGTTGAAATACTTGTGTGTGAGGCAATGGCCAAACAGGGAATGATTCCACCAAAATCACTTGAAAATATCAAGCAGAAGGCCCGATTTTCTATTGGTAGGATACAAAAGATCGAGGAAGAGGTAAAACATGATGTTATTGCCTTTTTGACAAATGTGGAGGAGTCTGTTGGCCCGGACGCCCGGTTCATCCACATGGGTCTCACATCATCTGACATCTTAGATACCGCCCTTGCCCTGCAGCTTAAAGAGGCAATGCTGGTAGTCATAGATGATGTTCGAAATCTTCTCGCTGTATTGAAAGAGAAGGCCTTTGAGCATAAGGATACGGTAATGATTGGCCGCTCCCATGGCATGCATGCCGAGCCCATAACCTTTGGTCTTAAGTTAGCAGTATGGTATGCTGAGATGAACAGGAACCTTACAAGGCTTGAACAGGCATTGGATGTGATAAGCTATGGCAAGATATCCGGCGCTGTTGGGACCTTTGCCAATATCCCCCCTCAGATTGAAGAATATGTCTGCAGTCAGTTAGGCCTAAAGCCGGCGGAGATCTCTACCCAGATTATTCAAAGGGACAGGCATGCGCAATATTTTACTGCCTTAGCCATCCTTGCAGGCTCAATTGAAAAAATAGCAGTGGAGATACGACATCTGCAAAGAACAGAGGTCGGGGAGGTGGAAGAGGCCTTTGCACCGGGACAAAAGGGCTCATCAGCTATGCCCCATAAAAAGAACCCTATTGGCTCGGAAAATCTCTCGGGACTGGCTCGACTTGTGAGGTCTTATTGCATTGCCGCCATGGAAGATATTCCACTGTGGCACGAACGGGATATCAGTCATTCGTCTGTGGAAAGGGTAATCGCACCAGATAGCACCGTTCTTGTAGATTTCATGCTCAATCGATTGGCAAGGATGATAAAGAATCTGGTGGTGAACAGAGATGCTATGGCCAGGAACCTTGAAAAACTAAAGGGCCTCATCTTCTCTCAGCAGGTATTACTGGCATTGATAGCCAAGGAGTGCTCACGTCAGCATGCCTATTCATTAACACAGAGAATCTCTCTCCAGGCCTGGAATACTGGGGAAAGTTTCAAGCAGCTTGTTCTAAGCGATCCCGATATTCAAAACTATCTTGACAACAAAGACATAGAGGAGATATTTTCACTCGACTATCATCTAAAATATGTGGAGGAGATCTTTGCCAGGGTATTCCAGTAAGAGACTGACTGCTCTTGTACATCCATTTGGCTTCCTTATCTCTGTCTTGTATCTTTTTTCGGGATGTGCTCCATCATGGAATATCTATAATAGGCTTTCTGATACAGAATATACCTCTTCCGATTATAGGACTATGCTTGAGAGATGGACAAGAAATGGCTCAGTACATAAGGGCCTAAAAACAGGGTTACTTATGGTAGCCACGTATAAGGCAGGGGAATTCAAGAGGCTTATACGGAAGAATATGCGAGGGACTATATGTTAACCCGGCTTCACAACAAGATCATGATGTTTGATCAGATAAGGGCAGCCGACGATTATGACGACTTCTTAGCTCAGCCCAAGCCTCGTAAATCTATACAGAATTGATCCTTACGAGTGCACCGGGCTCTACTGTACTCAAATGGGAGCGTTAAAACTGAAAAGAGATTTGTTTACAAAATCAACTCTCTTGGGTATCAAACTCCTTTTGCTTGTAGGTATCTATCCTCACATAACCGGGGCTGCCCTAACAAGGCCGGTAGCTTTAGGGGCCAAAGCAAGAGACCTTGTGCCAGATTCCCTGCTTTGTGTCTCCCATCTAAATCCTGGATGCGCACTCCTGGTGGAAAAATCTACCCAGAAGGCCTACCTTTACCAGACGATCAATATAGACCGTCCTTTAAAGGTCTATTCTTGTTCTACTGGCGAGAATAAGGGGCCTAAGTCTGAAAAGGATGATAAGAGGACACCTGAGGGTGTATATTTTGTTACCAATTCATTTAAAGACAAAGATCTATCCTCTACTTATGGGGTTCGGGCCTTTCCGATTGACTATCCCAATCCACTGGACCGCAAATTGGGGAGAAAGGGGTATGGGATATGGATTCATGGAACCAATCAGGTCCTTAAGCCACGGGATACCAATGGTTGCATTGTTTTTGGCAACGAGGACATAATTGAACTCTCCCGATATTTAAGCCAAACGCATACCCCGATCATAATAACCAAAAAGATCAACTTCATTGACAAGAGAGGGCTCCAAAAAGAGGGGGTGGAACTCAAGAGACTCATTATGGCCTGGTTGGAGGCCTGGAAAGAGGGCCACATCGACCTGTATATGTCCTTTTATGACAAAGAGTTCATGGCGGCAGGGAAGAATTGGCGTCAGTGGCGGGCCTATAAAAGGCGGTTAAGTGACAAATATGGTAAGATAGACATAAAAATAGATAATCTACAGATATTAAGGGAAAACGGAATCACCCTTGCCAAGTTTGATCAGGTCTATAGGGGCAATGGATTTTTTAGCGTTGGGCAAAAGCGGCTTTACTTGCAGAAAAAGAGCCCAGAATGGAAAATAATAGATGAATTCTTCAAGAAAAAACCGGGGTTTACCCAGAAGCTGACCCCAAAGCCCAAGAGAGAGGAAGAATTCCTGGCTATCAAACGCCTGATATCTAACTGGCAGAAGGCCTGGCAGGAGAAGGATCTCCAAAGATACATGGGCAGCTATTCAAAGGACTTTTTTTCTTTTGGCCTTGACCGTGGGGGTTGGAAGAGACACAAATCCGAGATCAATAAGAGATGTGGTCAAATCAGGGTTACGATCAGCGATCTGAAGATAAGGCTACTTTCATCTAAAAGGGCAAAAGTGTGCTTTGATCAAGGCTACAGTTCTGATCGATACCATGACAAGGGGAAAAAGACGATCCAACTGATCAAGAGTGATGGAGAATGGAAAATCAAGAGAGAGATGTGGGTCCCGGCGGAAAGGGCAAACAGGAAATAACTAGGCACTCTGAGGATAAAGAGCGTCTCACAATAGTGATCTTTAGGAAGGCAGGTAAGGTTAGAACATTTAAGATATCCTTCCACCTCATAGTATGGGCTTCTCTGTTCTTCATCTTCTATATCGTGGCTACCATTTTTCTGACCAATGCATACTTTGATACCTATAGAAAAAACAAAATACAGGCAGATGAAATAGCCAAACTCGGCATAGAGCTTATCAAGACAACGAAAAGCCTTGATAAATCTAAACAACACATTGCCCTATTGGTTGACTTTATTAAGGAGGAGAAGGACCAAGCTCCAGACCCAACGTCCACAACTGACTGTGCTGAATCATCCTTGCCCAAACGTGTGGGCATAGAAGAGTTAAGGGTAACAAGAGATAGATCGACAATTGATGTTACCTTCAGGATTGTAAACAATCAGTCAAATGAGGAACCTATAGGTGGATATATCTTTGTCCTTGCCAGTATAAAAGATTCAGATCAATCTGAAGTCTGGGTTTATCCAAGCTCACCGCTCAAAGATGGGCTCCCAGTAGACTATAGGCGTGGGCAGCGCTTTTTCATCCAGAGATTCAAATCCATCAGCAGTACCTATACCATCAGCAAATCGCCCGGTAAACCGCTCATATTGGAGATACTGGTATACGATGGAAATGGGAAATTGATCTTAAAGAAGGTGGTTGAGGTGTAGAATGCATCTTGGTCACCTGAGATCTACTAGCAGAGTTAGTTTCTTCTTTTTGATCGTTATCCAGTCCCTTCTTTTGTCGTACCCGGGCAACAGCCAGGGTAGAAGAGAGAATCTTGTTTATTTCCCAAATACTCCCTATGAATTAAACATATACAAGATTTACGGCAAGAAACCCGGCAAAACCCTGATGCTGATTGGCGGCATTCAGGGCAATGAACCCGGCGGCTTCCTCTCAGCTGACCTCTATGCAGACATGAGTCTGGCGAAGGGCAATCTCATTGTCGTTCCCAGGGCCAATTTCTACTCCATCCTTTTGAATCAGAGGGGGCCTCATGGGGATATGAATAGGAAATTTGCCAACACCCCTGCAAAGATGAGCATGGATGATAGGATTGTATCCATACTCAAGAGGCTCATTGCGGAGAGTGACTATCTTGTTAACCTACACGATGGTTCTGGCTACTATTATCCTACGTATATAAGCAGATGGCGCAATCCAAGGGCATTCGGACAGTCCATAATTGCAGACTGCGAAGACTATAAGATACAGGGCCAGAATAAGGTCTTACGACTAAAAGCTATGGCCGAAAAGGTAATAGAGGAGATCAATCGGGAGATTACCAATGATCTCCATAAATTCCGCTTTAATAACACCCGCACCAATGAGCCAGATAGCATGCATCGGGAACAGTTAAAATCAGCCACTTATTATGCCTTGACCGAGCATCATATCCCTGCATTCGGGATTGAGACATCTAAATTTCTACCATCTATTGATCTTAAGGTCAGATACCATAATCTGGCCATCAATGCATTTATGAAGCTCTTTGGTATTATCCCGGAACAGCCTGGCTTATTTCTGGATCCACCAGAGTTGAAATATTTGGTGGTATCTGTCAACGGGCAGATCCCTATAGTAATAGAGAATAAACAGACATTGAATATCATGGCCGGCGATACCATCAACATCGCTCACGTAGAGGCCAATTATGAGAGAGGGTTGAGCGTGGATATCCTTGGATATGGCAGCCTGAATGACTTTCGAAAGGATTTCTCAATTTATAAGGATACCAGGTTGCTTATTAGGAAGGATAACAAGGTATTTGCCCAGATACCGGTAAGTATGAGTAAGAAAAAGACGGCTGGCCTAAAACCTCTTAAGAAGGAGATAGTCTCCCATTTTATTATTGAGATAAACGGTGGCAGACAACTTCTCAGAAACGGTGAAACCCTTGACGTTCTTCGAGGAGACCTTATAAAGATAATAAATATCCTTCCTGAGACGCTGGCAGGGCAACAAGGTGTGTGTGTAAACTTCAAAGGGTTCGTTGGAAACTGGAAAAATAATACCGGTGAGGACAGAGGCTATGTTATCGATACGTGCAAGGACCTTCTCGCTCGTTACTCTCTGCACAGACAGAGAAAGCTCTACAAGATTGTTGTTTCGCAAAGGGAGGAAATCTTGGGTAGAATGCTGGTTAAGATAACCGAACCTTCTTGAGGCTCCCTAATCCCAAAACCTCACAATCAGGCCTATACCCTAAAAGATAGAAACACTATATCTGTTGCTGCAGATTGACACTTAACCCTTGGGCACTTCAGTTTGATTGGCTAGCTCAAGGACAAGTGCGTCATCCCATGGGCCTGATTTCCTCACAACTACCTTTATCTCTTCCCCCAGTGACAAATCAAGACCGCTTTTTGTTGGAAGGTCAGTAACGAAGAGAAAATCGATCAGTATTATCAGATACTTATATTTAAGCTTATGGAAAACAATAGCATTGAAACTATCATTTATTCGCCCTGCAAGATATTTGAGTATCCAATACCTGTTCTGGTTCCTCTTCATCAACTCAATATCTTTTAGTGTCTGTTGTATCAACATGTTTAGCTCCTTAAGCCTTGATTCTGTATAAACAGGCATTTTGTTGAGGAGGGCCGAACAGATTTGCCTCTGCACAACCAGGTCAGTATATCTTCTTAATGGGGAAGTTGCATTGGTGTAGACATCAACTCCGAGACCACTATGTGGTTGAGGTATTGTATCTACCAAAAGAGGCTGAAGTTTGCGCCTTTGCTGGAATACATGATAGACATATTTAGATTCATCAATGAGTACCCTTTCTTGAGGTGGTTCCTGGCTCCTGTAAAGTATAGGCAGGGCTGTCTCAGAGGCAAATTTTGCTGCCAGCCGGTTATATAGAATCATGCATTCTGAGACAATAATCTTGGCAGGGGAGTCCTGTGGTATGAGTCTCACTTGTATAGCCGAGTTATTTTCAAACTCAAAATGGATCTCTGGCAGGGGGATGAGCAGTGCCCCATTTGCAGCCCTCTTTTGCCTGAGGGCCTGGCTCAACTGGTAGAGGGCCGAAAAAACTGGCTCTTTTCTATATACTGCATTTACCTGATCATAGGTGAGCCGCTTATCTATTCTTACAATGGTAGGTATGAAACGATAATTGCCAATGTTCCAATCCCCATCAAAATCTGCTAGCAGGGATATGGCCAACCTGTGAGAATCTTTTACCAAACTTAAGGCATTGTTAGAGAGGCTTGAAGGGAACATAGGGATCTGATCAACAGGAAGGTAGATGGAGCTCGCCCTTGTGAAGGCCTCCCTGTCTAAGTGCCCGTCGACTTGGATAAATGGAGCTAAATCGGTAATATGGACGCCAAGCCTATAGCCTCCATCGATACGCTCTAGGCTCAATGCATCATCAAAATCCCTGGTAAATGGCCCATCAATGGTAAAGATAGATAGATCTGTCAGGTCTTCCCGCCCCGATGAGTCCACGTTTTTTCTCATTACTCTATCTGCCTCTTTAAGCACTTGCTCGCTGAAATCGATCCTTATCTTAAGCCTGTGAAGATCAAGATTCTCGTCTTCCTGCCAAATATCTAGCTTTACTAAGAGACGGCGCGCCTGATCTATGTCCTTGATTCCAGCCCGGAGAAACATCTCCGTACCCAGCTTAAAATCCAGGGCATCCTTTCCATAAAGGGCAAGTTGAACAAGTATTTCAATAATTCTCTCCTTTAGAGGCGGATCATCAGGATACCTCCTATTGATCACCTCCTTAAGCCAGTTTGCTCCTTCAATAATCTCCCTTTCTCTTAATTCAGCTGCTTCTCTGGCCTTCTTTATCTGTTCCACCTTATCTGGACTATTTGGGACAAAATAGTCATCTTTCATCTTAAAATAGACCTTGTCAGCAAAAAGGGCCCTTACCAGGGCAGATAGATGATCATCGGCGACACCGTCACCAAAGGAAAGCTGTGCAAGATAGTTATAGGAAAAAGCCTCATTTTCCTCACGCGTGAGTTCCCATAGATCTTGAACAGGAACTTTTGCCATGTAATCGGTGCGCCTCTTGTCAATTATTTTCAACTCATTTAGCAATTCCTCCCTAAACCTGGTGATATCTAAGGTGGTAGATGAAATGAGGAGGGCCCTTTTGGGAGAAATACTTACCTCATGGTTAGAGGCGGTTAAGAGCTGCAACTTACTTCCCCTATCTTTCAGGCAGACCGATAGTACGATTTCCCTCTTATCAATGTATTCAATAATCTTTCCCTCAACCATAAAAATCCCTACACCACCTTGAATAACAAAAGGTTCACTCCCTGGGTAGAGGTCAGATTTTGCTGACCCCGTGAGAATGACCGTGTTCCTAACAGCGTTTCTTAGAGGAGAAAAAGAAGGAGATGATAGCCAAAATAATGATAATAACGCCCAGACTTGCATATATCAGTATGCCCACGGCAGAGCCTTTAACAGCGTCAAGTAGAAGAGCTCTGTTGTATAAGTATCCAATATAAAAAACAAAAAGAAATGACACCGCTAGGCCTAACTGGATCCGACCAAGCAGGAGGCATATAGAGATGGTAGCAACATATGAGATAACCAGATTAAGCGGGATACTGATTTCCACTGCGGACAATATATCCACTGGGTGCATAGGTACTCTTTCCTCTTTACTCGATAGGTTCCAAATAATCCCTTAAAAAGGTATGTCTATGACCAGCTTTTTCAAGCCCAGCCCTTTTTCTTTTTCTACCCTTTTTCACCTCTTCTTTCCATCCGATTCTTTTTTTTGTTTTCTTTCGCCGTCTAAGATCAGGATCCCTTTCTGCCTTCAAGATAAAAGATCCTGGAGCTATCTCTCTTTCTTCCTCTAAGGGTTGTTTTTTTGAGGGTAGCTCTTTCGGCAATGGCGGCCCGCTAATAAAGTTGACTGGGACCCTATCTGCCAGATACAGAGAGTCACCAAAAAGGTAAAAGGCTATCCCATTCTCCATTGCTGCTACTGCTCTGATCTCTATGATAATTGGATCTTGATCTAACCTCCGTGCAATTCGGAGGGCAAGATCCTTATTTGTTGTCATCACCACATGATCTTTCGATCCTGGCAAGAGACCAGATTTAAGAATATAGGGATATGCCTTTCTTTTGACTCCTTTAAATAGGATCTTTGAAGGAGGAGTAAGGTCTTGCTCCTTATTAACCGGGCGAAAGTCCCGCTTAGTAGAGCGAATCTTTTTCCCATCAACCTCAAAGATACCATCTTTATCATGTAAGAGAACTTCTCTCAAGTGGGATTCCCGAACATAGGCCATATTGGGTTCTTCATTAATAGCCTGGAGAAACTCTTTAATGGTTATGTATCCTTCTTTATCCGGGAGAAGGCCAAATTCATCCGGCCTGGTTCCCAATATGTAACTCATCAAACGACTTAGATTAGCTACCTTTCTTTTATTTTTCTTAGACACTCAGTTTATTTCTCAGATTTATCGTATAGAAGTTTCCTTGCATCCAGCATCTGGGGTGCCCGAAGGGCGCTAAATTCTTAATTCCACCTTGCTCAGCTGCTGTAAGACAAATTCCCGTATTTCAGAAGATCTGGGTAGAGGATATTGCAGATTTCCTTTAGAGACAAATGGAACTAAGACCTCCTCCTCAACACCTCCACATGAGCACCTTCCGGGGCTTTGTTTCACAGGACAAACCCTTGTCGCAAAACACTCCGTACATCTCAAAACCCTCTTACTTCCCGACATCTTTCCCCTTTTGGCCACAGGATGACCATCTATCTCTATTATATCCATAGAAAAATCTATTACCGGCGCATTGCTTATTGCAGTTCCAACACCATAGGCATCCGCTAATAGATTGTATCTCTCGATATCCCTTTCATCAATTCCACCACTCAAAAAAAACTTTACCTCTCTATATCCCCTGAGATCAAGCTCCCATCTTACCTCTTTCATGATCTCCAGGAAATCTCCCCTTCTGCTACTTGGGGTATCAAGCCGAACGGCATAAAGTTTATCACCCAATGCGCCAGCTACATTAATCGCCTCTATCTTTTCGTCGTTAAAGGTGTCTATCAGGCTTACTCTCTTAACTTTTGGCTCGATAATCTCATCAAATGCCTTTGTGGCCTTCACGGTATCACCCATAATCAAAATGAGTGCATGGGGCATTGTCCCTGTTGGCTCTTTTCCAATGAGTCTGGCTCCAAGGCCCACGGATACGCCATCGCAGCCCCCTATATATGCGTTTCTTTCTATCAAGGGGGCTATTGTCGGGTGCATCCTGCGAGCGCCGAAACTTATTACCTCTTTCCCGCCTGCTGCCTTTTTGCACCTGGCAGCCATGGTAGCTATGCCAGATGCCTGACATATAAGACCAAGGAAGGTTGTCTCATACTGGCCGAAGTCAAGATACTTTCCGCTGATTTCCATTACCGGTTGTTGAGCACCAAATATCGTTCCCTCTTTCATCATCCTAACATCAACTGGGAGATCTTTTAAGACCTCAGCGCTTTCCTCGACTCCTGCGAGCACTGCCCAGGGCCAGTTTGATGGTAGACCCCTAGCTATCAGCTCGGCCCGAACATGTAAGTCTATACCTTTGGCCTCCAAGATCTTCCTGGTCCTCTCAAAATAGATATCTGTAACCAGGCCCTCTTTTACCTCTTTCCAGGTGGCGGTATGGATCAACTCTAATCTCCTTTATAGCCCGTATTCACCTATGGATATTAAACCTACCAACAGAAATTATGTCAACTTTTTATTGGTCACGTTCAAAACTTGACCCATTATGGTGTGTCATACTTCTGGTCAGATCCAGTCAGAGTTTTGACGTATCTTTCTACTTCCCTATCCACGGTTTTCCTTATAAGCTCAAAGGTCTTTCATTGCTTTTACTCAGCGTTTCTATCCTATTGATATAAATTATATTTTTTTTGATTGTCTGTATAAACTCATCACGATCTGTCCAACTTGGCATGTCTACTGATGAAAAAGATGAAGCGCATAATTGACAACCTCCTTTTTTTATTTAATGATATAGCAAAACAATACCACCTATCAACAAGGCCCATAAACCCTGAATAAGAGAAGGTGACTATGGCAGTAGAGAGAGAGAAAAGGCTTACCCTGTGGT
>JGI2172J19969_10000103_pt1 | contig 31083 bp, 36 predicted proteins | sample DeeMarSWOR230_32_FD_19969 | JGI IMG/M metagenome (IMG submission 19969)
CAAGTAAGGTTTTATAGGTGTAGTAGTTATTGAGAAGAAGGAAACCATGCGCCACATGGGTGGTGTTTTGAAACCAATAATCATCTGACTGGGAGGAAACCGTGGTAACGAAAATTAAGATTGGAGATAAGATGAAGATTCCAGCAGATAACAAGTTTCATCCAGAAGTAGGACACTTCGGTAAAGTCGTGTGGATAAATGAAGACGGAAAAACGGTAGCGATAGAATGTGGAGTGCGGCACAAGGGCAAAATAACTGTTTTCACGGTGAAAATCTGTTCTAAGGAATGAGTTATACGAATCTTTTGCGTTTTACGACAAAACTCTACCTAGTTCCTAGAAACTACGACAAAACTAACATCAACTAACCATACCTACGGACTCGAAAAACCAACTACCGAGATTAACAAACATCGCTACAACACCACAACCACAACACAACCGCCTACGTTTTGGTTACAGAATTGGAAACTTGTTGGTTTGCTTGTTTGCTTCATTTTATTACGTACATCACCGAATTTAGTGTCGAGGTGATAGAATGGATATAGCGTCAATTTCAGCAGTGGTGGCATCAATAGGTGTGATAGTAGGTGTTGTCCTAGCTATACTGGAGCTGAGAAACATCACTAAGACGAGACAAATGGAGCTTATCATGAGGCTGTATTCAACCTTCATCGCGAAGGAGTTTCAAGATGCGTATGAAGCATTTTGGACTGCAGATTTTGAGGGCTACAGTGAGGTTGTGAGAAAGGGGCATCTGATTAGACTACGTACGATTGGGGGGTTCTTTGAGGGGATAGGAGTCCTTCTCTACAGGAAACTTGTAGACATCAGACTCGTTGATGACCTCTTCAGAGAATCAATCAAGGTGATGTGGGAAAAAGCAAAGGCTCCCCTTTGCGATGCCAGACAACGATTCAATATACCAAGTTATGGTAGGTACTTTGAATACCTCTACACTGAACTGCAGAAAAGAGAACAAACACAACAATAAACACTCTTCTCTCTTCTTTTTCTTGTCTTCCGAACATTGGTTAGCTAGACAAAGCCTTGCCATTATTGTTTGTAGAAAAAAAGAGGGGAGAAGAGAGAGCGAGTCATTTCCTTTTTCTGTAGAGCATAACAGCATCAAATGCTGTAACATACTCGAATCCGTTCTCTATGAGCCTAGTAGCCTCTTCGATTGTTTTGGCAACCTTGCAGACCCATTCATCTTGTTTCTGACTTATCACATCAGCTAAGTGAACATATTTCAAGGTGTTTGAGATGTTCCGATGCCCTAGCAATTCCTTAATATGTAAGACATCTCGAGTGCGATAGTATTCCGCTGTAGCCTTCCAATGTCTAAATGTTCTGAGTGAAATCATATTCAGTCGAGGATTTTTCAGTCGGTTGGCAACTCGTTTTCTTATCTTGACGAAGTTTCTTGCGAAGTGTTCAAGTTCTTCAGAGAATCTGTATTTGTTGCCAGATGGAGAGAACACGTGACTGTTGCGTCTACGCAAGGCTAGTATCATATTCAGTGTTTGCTCTTTTATCTTGAGTTTTCTAGGCTTGCTGTATTTGGCGGGCGTTATGGTAACCGATTTGGTTGGTACGTCAATATCCAGCCATTTCAGCCTCCATGCCTCGATGGGGCGTACAGCAGTATCCTTAAGCAGTCTAAGAAACGTAGCAGTCTTGGCTCTCATAGCAGAAATCAGAGTGTCTATTTCTTCTTCTAAGGGAATGAAGGGTAGTTTTTCTTCTCTTCTAATGTGTGGAAGTCTGACATCCTTCAAGCCAAGCATATTCAGATAGTCTCTGTAAGAATTAACGGCAATATCCTTAGTTCCGCTAGCCCAATCAACAGTATTCAAGAAGGCAACGAAACTCTCTGGACTACTCAAATCAACATTATGTTTGAAAAGCATAGACTTCATCGTCTTGACTTTTCTCTTTATAGTAGCGAGCTTCAGCGTTTTGTTACTCAACAAGTAGTTCAAGTATCTAGTTAGTGTAGTGTAGTAGGGGTTCGTGGGTTCGAATCCCACCCCCCGCACCACATCCATGCATCCAAGCTTTAGAGAAAAGGCAACTTTTCTATACAACTGCTTCACTCTCTCCGCTCTTATGCGCAGTAAGTGTCTTCCCTCAATTAACGAAAACAGCGAAATCTGCACGTAAGATATATCTTCATGGGCCTTCTTAATAATTGAAAAGCTAGCTAGAGGTTTTTCACATGAAAGATAAAGAGGACGAGGAATTGGAGAGGATTAAACGGGTAAAATTGCAGGAAATGATGAAGCGTACAGTTGAAAAAAAGCAGGGGAAACAGGCTTCAGACAAACCCTTGACTGTGACTGATGCGGCGTTCAGAGAAGTGATTCAGAACCATTCCCTTGTGGTGGTTGACTGTTGGGCGCCGTGGTGTGCTCCCTGCCGAATGGTTGCTCCTGTCATAGAAGAAATGGCACGAGACTACGCTGGAAGAATCCTGTTTGGAAAACTAAACGTGGATGAGAATCGTGAAGTTGCCACACAGTACCAGATAATGAGCATCCCAACACTGTTAGTATTCAAGAAGGGAAAACTCGTCGATAGACTTATCGGTGCAATGCCAAGGCAGATGTTAGAGCCAAAAATAACGAAGCATCTCTAGCCTTTTGTATGACGAAGAAGGACACAGAATGAACGAGGTCCTAATCAATCAGTTTCTGAATAAGAAAAATACGTTTGCCGTCGTGGGAGCGAGCAAGGACCCGGAAAAATATGGCCATAGAGTCTTCAAGGATCTCAGAGAAGCAGGATATGAAGTCTATCCCGTAAACCCAAACGCCCAAGAAATCCTAGGTGACAAATGCTATCCAGATCTTGGAAAACTGCCAAAAAAGCCTGATGTTGTGGATGTTGTAGTCCCACCAAGAGTTACCGAAGAGGTCGTCAAGACATGCAAGAGACTAGGAATTACAAAGGTGTGGATGCAACCTGGATCAGAATCCGAGACTGCAATCAGATTCTGTGATGACAACGGCATCGATGTGGTTCACAGTGTGTGCGTGATGGTCGAACGTCGACGTGGGTAGTAGCTAATTGTCACGGTCTGCATAGGAAGATCTAGCAGCCTGCAGAGATGATTGACAGAGAGAGAAAAAAGGCGTTGTTGAAGTCAGTCTGGTGGACTGGAACTGAGAAGTCTCCTCTGCGCGCATAGCCTTAGACACTAAGGGGCCCCCAACTGTGAAGAAGTATTCGGAGACAACCGGTATTGACGCGGAGGGGCACAAAATTACCTTTCTAATGTAAAATTGCGATAAGTCACTAATCCATTAATAACCAGCCTTTTCCATGAGTGCTTCCACTGAATTGTACGCTTGCGATGAAGAAGGCAGTTCAAGCAAAGATTTTCCATTGAGAACGTGTTTCTCAACTTCTTTGTCGTAAGCGATTTTTCCCAGGTATTTCAGCTTAGTCCTCTTTTCAACTTCTGCGCCTAAGTCTTCTGGGAATCTGTAGCCCCCAACAATGTAGAAGTTTTTGAAATCTATTTCAACCTCTCTGGCGACCTTATATGCTCTCTGTACATGGTTGAAGGATTTTCGGGAAGGATCGATGATATCGAATATGTCGTCAACTTCTGAGGTTATTCTTCGGTTTAAGTGCTCTAATCCAGCCGGAGAATCGATAAGAACATATCTGTACGTTTTCGTCAAACTCTGTAATGCTCTTTTTAGAGCGGCATCAGGGAGGCAGTAACAACCCTCTATAAATTTTGTTCCGACTGCTATCAGATCGAAGGAGGTTCCTTCGTATAACCCCTTTGACCAAATCTCACTCTCTATTCTTTCTGAAGGAGGAACTCCGACAGTGGTGCCACCGCTCTCTTTAAAAGTCCCAATCAGCAGCTCGGATACCGTCTTCTTTCCCTCTTCTAACAGATCCACTCCAACCATCTCTCCTAGATTCTGATCTGGGTCCACGTCCACAAGTAGCAAAGGAACTTCGCCCAACTCGATGAAGTACTTGGTCATAAGGGCGACAAAACTTGTCTTGCCGGTGCCTCCTCTTCCCATAGAGACGATTTTTTTCATGGTAATCATCCTCTCTTTTTGACGGTTAACATCGACTATCTGCCGTTTTTCCTCAGATTTATCCTGTTCTGACTCCACAAATTCTCTTTTTTCTCTCAGACAAGTCTAATAACATACATAAATAGAACCCCAGATAGGAATACAACAAACGAAAGAGAACCTTTTTTCAGGTCAGTTTCTTTTCTAATTTCTGGAATCAAGTCGGAAGAGGCGATGTAAAGAAACCCGCCAGCCGCCAAAGGTAAGAGGAAAATGGTGAATTCTTCTACGTAGCCGGAAATGAAATAGCCAGTTATTCCTCCCAAGACAATTGTGAGGGCGGCAAGAAGGTTTAGAAGCAAAGCTCTGACTTTCGTGAACCCACTGTAAACTAACACACCAAAATCCCCTATTTCTTGAGGAATTTCGTGGAGAGCTATAGCCAGCGTCGCAACAACACCCAGAGGAACTCTAGTGATGAAGCTGGCTGCTATGATTAGCCCATCAGAAAAGTTATGGATGGCGTCACCGATCAAGTTCATATAACCGAGAGTAAGAAAATGCTGCACTCTGTGACAGTGGTGCCACTGCAAAACTTTTTCTACAAAAAAGAATAAGATAAACCCTCCTAGCAGCCACAAGAATACTTCTATCTCTGTAGACTTCTCGACTGTTTCGGGCAGTAGATGTAAGAAGGCGCCCCCCATCAAGGAACCAGCAGAAAAAGCTACTAGAATCAGAAGTATTTCGGCAAGTAACTCGTCTTTGAGAAACAAAACAACCATTCCAACTAAAGCAATTGAGCTAATCAAAAGGGAGCTGCCAATTATCCAAAGTGGTACGCTCATTCCAAATGCAACTCCAATTATGTTTTTTCCTTTGCACGCGGCACGCGCGGCAACATCAGTAGTTTAATCACTAAAGAATGTGTTGGTTTATAAGAGTTAACAAGGACGATCAGTAGTGGATCACTGTTCCCAAAGCCAATCATGCACAAGTACAAATTCGCAACGCCTTGGAAAGGCGCTAAGACGTTTCTATTTGAAGACTGAAGAACCTGGAAGAACCTGCGACAAAAGAACGAATAATCCAGCCATTCCAAGAAAGACGCCTACAACTAAGAGAAAAGTGCTTGAAAGAAGGTCTCCAGTACTCATGGCGTATGTGCTGTAGATAAATATGGCAAAGCCTACCGTCGCCAAAAGGATGCCTGTTATGGCCACTCTCATCTGCATTTTTACCTCTTAACCATTAACAGGCTTCTGGAAAAAAGTTGTGAAATCAGGGTTAATATCCTAAATTTGTATCTCAAACATTTAGGCTGTCAGTAGGATGAATGACTGAAATGCCTTCTTAATATGTCTTTTACTAGAGTTCGCCTGTAGAGAAATCGAGATGGAAGTTGTGTTAAGTTAAAAGAATTCAGTTTTTGTGTTCATAAACGTTATTTACTGTCATAAGTTAAACAAGCATCATCACGCGTAGGGAAGAAGGAAGAGTGAAACAATCTTCAGTATACAAGGTGGATCTGACTCAGATCCAAGGAGAAGGTGATTTCCCTTGTCCAAAGTGCGGGGTCACCATATCTCCAGATGACGAAACAGAGACTGTCTACACTATCGTTGAGACAAAGGTGAAGCGTGAGGTTTTGGAAGAATTGGTAATCCTCTGCAACAGTTGTGGAAGTAAGATCCGTCTCGTCGGTTTCCTTCCTCTACCACCCTTGCAGACTGAAACTAGTAACCCTTCTCCAGAAAAATAACGCCTCTTCTTCCATAAGAAAGGCGTTCGTAACGTCCAAAGTTTATAGAAAACCTACTGAAAGAAGTGGAAAAGGACGACCATGGCGCCGACGGTCCAGCAATAGTATGCGAAGAGATGGATTTTCTCGTTCATAACTATCTTTTTCAACACTTTCAGAGATACGTAACCTACGCTAAATGATGTTACGACGCCAATTAATACGGCAATCAAATTTAAATCACCAATTATCAGCTCTCTTGACTCGGTTATAGTCGCTCCAATTATCGCTGGCATAGAGAGTAAAAATGAGTACTTGAAAGCAGTCTCTCTTTCGACCTTTCTCAGAAGTCCCGTAGCTATTGTTAGGCCACTTCTGGAGATGCCAGGGATGATTGAAACTCCTTGAGCTATTCCTGTCAACAAGGAATCCAAATAGTTCAATTTTCTCTCACCTTTCTGACGCTCAGAAACGTGCAGAAAGAGGCCTGTAACCAAAAAGGCTATCCCTACTGCGAGCACGTTGTGAAAGAATGATGCGAATGCGTCGTGAAAGAAGAAGCCCATGAGTGCTGTTGGCACGCTTCCCACCGCTATGAACAAAGCTAGTTTTCCATCCTCCGTTCTAAAGTCTAGTTTGAGTATAGCCACAACCATCTTCACAATGTCTTTCCAGAACACTACTACGATTACACACAAGGTTCCAACGTGCAACATTATGTTGAAGACTAGTGGAAGTTCTAAGCCAAGCCATTCTTGTGCGATGACCAGATGTCCAGAACTGGAAACTGGAAGCCACTCAGTTATGCCTTGAACAATCGCGAGAAGTATAGTAGTAATTATTTCATCGTAAATCTGATACACCCGACTTCAGTTTTCATTGTGATTTGATGCGTCTTGTTAAGAGGGGTTGGATTCTAAATATTTATTCTTGTTTCACAAAGCTTTTCGGATTCCGACCCTGACGTATGTACTCTGCAAATCTTCAGGAATTGCGAAGATCATTATGCATGAGTGATATTGAAGGTGCTCGAATGAAAACTGAACATGCTTTTGCGTTGATCGCTTTGATTTTAGGGATCGTTGGGGGCGTATTGCTGGGCAAAAGCATCATCGATATCACATCACGGCTTATAGAAGGCACTAGGACAGTTAAGGTAGAAGGTTTCTTGATTCCCATCTTGGGTATCGCAGCAATAGTTGCCAGCGCGATGATTTGGACTGGGCGTTATTTGTTGGGAGGCGTGATGAATATGATCTTTGGGCTGATTGCAGTTGTTTATGGCGCAGACGCAGAAGGTTTAATGGTTCTTCTGAGTGGACTTCTAGGCATAGTTGCACCGAAGATAAAAGAATAGTGCGACCGATTAAATCAGTTATCCTTGCCAATAAAGACTGGTGTTATTGGATAGGTCCGCTTTGAAACGTTCTATTATCATAACGAACCTACACTAACTACATCTAGCTTTTAGGTCGAGGCGTACCTTAAGGATGTTTTCTAGTTTTGGTGGAACCCGAAGATAGGCCATCGAGCCGTCCTTGAAGCATACGTACATTTGTGCACCCTACCGTTTATATCTGCTGTCTTAATATATCGGTTCTTTCTCACATCGACATATTCCTAAATCGGATATATCTGGAGAAAGATGGGGGAATAGAACCAGTCAAACCGTGATTGGAGCCCCGGGCGGGATTCGAACCCGCGACCCGTAACTTTCAAGGCATATCCGCTTACGAGGTTCAGCTTCTTCTGGAATCTACTGCTCTACCAACTGAGCCACCGGGGCTACAGTTAATACAACAAAAGTTTCCTCCGTATTTAAGTGATTCATGTGTAAGCAAGACGTTCGAGCCAAGCGCAATCCGCACGACTTGCTCATCGGTTGGCCGATAGGCTACTATTTTAAGGCATTTGACTGCAAAGGTTAACCAAGGAGTGGGTCATGTCTTGACTCTGGCTGAAGAACTGGGCGAACGGGGGATAATAGAAATCATCCTGAAGCACTTAGACCACATGCCAGACGTACCAATTTCCTTCGGAGACGACGTATCGGCTATAGCCTTGGGCGACGGAAAGCTTGGAGTCCTAAAAACTGACATGCTGGTTGGAAAGACTGATATTCCACCAGGCATGAACGATTGGCAAGCGGCACGTAAAGCAGTAGTAATGAACATAAGCGACCTCGCCGCAAAGGGAGTCAAGCCAACTGCCGTGCTAGCCTCCGTTGGAATCCCAAAAGACTTCACGAAAAGGCAGATTGAACAGATTGGGAAGGGCCTTAACGCTGGAGCCCGAGAATACGATGCCTATGTCTTGGGCGGAGATACCAATGAAGCCGCTGATCTAGTGATTAGTTGCACAGCCTTTGGAGTTGTTGAAGAGCAGTATCTCATAAAGCGAAGCGGGGCTCAGCCAGACAACCTTGTAGCAGTCACTGGATTCTTCGGGAAAACGTCATGTGGGCTGAAGATCATGCTAGACAATCTCTCAGCTTCTCCTGGCCTAAGAAGAGCGCTTATCAAAGCGGTTCTTATGCCCCAAGCTCGGCTCAAGGAGGGTTTGGCCATCGCCAAAACCCGCGCAGCAACAGCATCTGTAGATTCAAGCGATGGACTGGCCTGGAGCCTTCATGAAATCTCAAAGGCAAGTAACGTAGGGTTTATTATCGACAACCTTCCTGTGGCTCCAGAAGCACGAGAATTTGCAGACATTCACGATCTTGACTCGACAAAGCTAAGTCTGTACGGTGGGGAAGAATACGAGCTTGTGGTTACCCTGAAACCAGAACTTTGGCAAGATGCGATAGAAGTCGTAAAAAGTGTCGGTGGGGTGCTAGTGAAGATAGGAAGAGTCACAAAAGAGAAAAGGCTGATTCTCAAGACGAAGCGGAAGACCATCCCTATTCAGCCGAAGGGGTGGGAACACTTCAGGCAATCTGAGTTAGGAACATGACTGCTTTTTCAGGGATTACGCCATGATTAAATCTAGTGATGTCGGCAGCTTACCATTCTTTGGTGATGCTACGAGATTCTTGAGCGGTGCAATGTGCTTTAAGCGTTTTTCCGAGGAGGGTTCAAGCGAGTATTTTGAGAGGATTGTTGTCAAAGGGTTCATCGATAAGATTGAGGCAGGGATTGATGTTCCGAGCTATCCTCAGTTCAGAGACATGAACAAGATGTTTCTCGGAATGATCGATGGGGTAGAAGACACTAAAATGGGGCACATGGAGACGAGCCGCCTCTCCCTTAAGGCAGATAGACAACAGATACCTGAAGTCGCTGTGATAAGAGAAAACTCTCAACGAATCTACAGGAAGACCGGTAGAGCTTTCAAGGCAAAGGTCTGCATCACCGGGCCATACACCTTATCGTCCCTCTTTGTTTATCGGGACGAAGGGATATTTCGTAGACTCGGAGAAGTGGTTGTAAAGATTGTCGAAAGCAGTGCCTTTGATAATAGACACGGGCGTGTGGAGCTAGTTACTATAGATGAACCAGTCTTTGGGCTGCAAGACGATCCATTGATCGACTATGGCTCTGAGGGGAGGGAAAACTTGAGAGAGGCGTGGGAATCGGTTTTCTACAAGGTCCATTCGAAAGGTGCCCGTGGATGTCTGCATCTTCATAACACGACAGATGACCTTTTTTGGGAAGTGGGCTCTTTGGATGTAATCGAGTCCCATATGGATGATCCCATCTACACGATGAAGAAAACAGAGGAGCAATTAGAGGCGGCAGACAAGTTCTTGAAAGCAAGTCTATGCACCATGAATTTCGACAGATTGATCGAGAATAGGATTGTCACCACTTCTAAGCAGGTGCTGAGCGAATCTGCCATAAATCAAGAGATCGCCGAGATCTGGAGAGGCATCAGCGATAGAAAGGTAAACCCTGCAATTTTTGTCGACAACGTTCAGCTGATGGAGGAACGTTTGATGCGTGTAGTTCGCCGTTTTGGTGTGGGGAGAATTCCTTACGCGGGCCCAGAGTGTGGGCTTAAAGGTTTTCCAAGTTACCACTGTGCGTTGGAGTGTTTGCGAAGGGTCTCTGCTGCTGTCAGCAAACGTTAGTGAACACACGTTGAAATGAGTTCTCTCGACTTTTCGAGGCGCGCGCCGCGGTTGTGATGAGATCTTCTGTACTATTTCTTGAGAAAAACCCAAAGTCTTTCTGGAAAAGTTAATCTAACCCACGTTTGCTCTTTCTACACCAGTGCCACCATATGGATGAGTTGTTCCGATATCCAGTGGTCCATGAAGCCTTACTCTACGACAAACTGCCAAACGAAAAGGTAAGATGTGGCTTATGCGAGAGAAGATGTCGAATTTCTCATGGTCAGAGGGGCTTCTGCAAGACTAGAACAAACATAGCCGGTAAGCTTTACACTCTTGTCTACGGAGACTTGAGTGCCCTCGAGAGCAGACCCATAGAAATCAAACCATTCTTCCATTACTGGCCAGGCTCCACAGCATTAACATTCTCGACATGGTCATGCAATCTCGATTGCGGCTGGTGCCAAAACTACCACCTATCTAAGACTGAGCCGAACCCAGCCAAATCGAGCTACTTCCCACCAGAAAAAATCGTCGCGATGGCTTTGCATGGGAAAGAAGAGGGCTTATGCGCTAGCTTCCAAGAACCGACAATCCTAACAGATTGGGCTGTTCAAGTGTTCAGAATGGGCCGCAAGAAAGGACTCTACTGTTGCTACGTTTCAAATGGATACATGACACGGGAAGCGTTGAAGCTGCTCTGGGAGTCTGGCATGGATGGTCTAAAGATCGACATAAAAGGTGACGCAGAAACCTACCAAAAATATTGTGGCGGCGCAGATGTAGAAAAGATTTGGAGAAACATCCGGGAAGCCAGGAAAATGGGATTCCACGTTGAAATCATAAACTTGGTCGTCACCGGAATTAATGACAACGAAGAATGTTTGAGATGGGTTATAGAGAAGAGTATCAAAGAGGCTGGTCCAGAAACGCCTCTACACTTCACTCGGTACTATCCAGCCTACAAATTCAGCAACCCACCAACACAAGTAAAGAAGCTGGAAAAGGCTTACAAGATAGCAAAGCAGGTAGGAGTTCTTTATCCCTACGTAGGACATGTTAATGGTCATCGCTACGAAAACACCTACTGTCCCAAATGTGGAAGAAACCTCATCCAACGATTCGGCTACAGAGTAGTCAGATATAAAGTGACTGACACTAAGAAATGTCCAAAATGCGGGAGGCCAATTCTCGTAACTGGCGAACACATCAAGAGGAAGCACTTCTTGTGTTAACGTATAGCTGGCTATACTGTACGCTTCTCCGTCAACAGCTTTTCTATATTCTCTAGCCTCTTCTCTATCGCATCTAATCTGTCCAAGACTTGCTTAAGTATCCTGCCAATGTCTTCGGCTGGAACACTGGGAAGCGAAGTCGGCGAAGGCCATCTTCTCCTCTCTTCAGGTCTCTCAGGGCCCCTTGGCAAGGTTGGGGGTGGATAGACTGCTTTGTTTTTACTCTTTTCGTTGGTCATTTTTTTCCAAAACAAGGGTCACCAATCAGGTTATAAATTGTGGGGTTCCAGATGGAAACAGATATAAAAGAGGCTTATGCCTTTTATTTCAATCTCGGATGTCGCGTCTACTTTTTGGGCGAAAAAACTGGGTGGTTCTTAATCTTTTATTCGCTATTCTCCTTTTTTTCTTCCTCTTCATCAACTATTCTGATCAGCGGTTTCTTTTCCAATCCCTCAATCCTTGCTCCTGGATACCTCTGTTCAATATCCTTGCGCAACCCTGCCACATCGATGTCTCCGTGAGTCTTGACCTGAACCACCGGTTTGCCCGCCTCATCGTATGAGACAGACATAGAATATCCAGATCCGCTCCTACTTGGTCCTTCACCTGGCAGAAAGTCCTTCTCATCGAAGCCGAAGAGGTCAAAAAACCGTTTCTTTCTCTTTCGCTTAGACATGGATTAGCGCCCTTCATAGGTGATGAAGAAGCAGGATTAAAATCTTACCTGCAAGCAATCAGTGAGTTGCACGTGCGTGCTTACTTTTGCACCACACCTATTGGCAATATCGTCTTCTCATGGGCTTCGTTGATTATCTCTGCAAGAGCAAGGTACACTGCGCTAAATCCGCAGATTACTCCTTCGTAACCTGCAAGCATACCTATACTTTCTTCTCCTGTCAACTCCTTGATAGTCAATAGGAAGAACAACATTGCCAAACTCATGAACACAAATTGCAGCGCTCTGTTTGTTTTCAGGGTGCCGAAAAACATGACGAATGTGAATAGTCCCCACATGAAGAAGTACGCTGCCATGGCATCTGCCGTCGCTTCAGTCCAAAGACCTGAGCTTGGTAGGAGTTTAAGCGTTGCAAGTGAAAGCCAGAACAATCCATACGATGTGAAGGCTGTGGCGCCGAAGGTGTTTCCTTTCTTGAATTCGATTATACCAGCGAAGACTTGTGCTAAGCCTCCGTAGACGATGCCCATTGCTAGAATCATGCTGTCAAGACCGTAGAAACCAGCATTATGCAAGTTCAGGAGCACCGTTGTCATGCCGAAACCTATCAACCCCAACGGTGCAGGGTTTGCCAATTCGTCACTCAACTCTCGTTTGCCTCCCATGTAGCAGATTAAAACTGGACCTACCCTGGTTGAATATAACCTTTTTTGCGCACATCCAAGATCAACAGATTCCGTGGGGATTTGGCGAAATGATTATCGAAAAATCTGTATCCAAAAATATGAATCTGTGTGTGGCGCGCGCGCATTAGGATGCGTAGCAAAACCAAGCGCTTTTGTGTTTCTACGCTACAAAATGATTGGGCTAAAACAGCAGTTATGTGCGAGTTTTTAACGTAAACTCCCATTCGCACCATAAACCTTCAGGGCGAGCGTCAGGAGGGCAAACCTTGCAGGTTACTTCGATGTTTGGGTTAAGTTCCGCGGCAAAACTTCTCAAATAGCCGAATCTTCCTTGTTTACACGGGAACACTCCTAGCCCCTTTCCAATTCTTGTTTTCTGAGTTCCACATTCTGTGACCCGAAAAACTCCTTCTGTGCGGGTTTCCTGAATCTCTTTGAACTGTTGGTCTAATGACCAGCTTGTATTCCTTAAGAGCTGCATAAAGGAAGTTATGTCATCCCTTTTGTATTCTATCAATTTCCTGAGTTCTCTGGCCTCTATCTTCCCCATAACCTTCAAGCAGTTTTTATCCATCTCATTGGCTATGTCGGTTCCATATCTCTCCTCTATTCCCAAGAAGTATAGGCCATCAACCCTCCAGAGGTTTCTAATGTGGAGAAAAAATAGATCAAGTAGCTTCTCTCTCGGCAGTTCCGTCAACATCTTCCGATCTCGCTCCGTTCCACGACGCATCTTCGTCACCAAGTCAGCCATCATAACAAAGCTAATTAGTCATTAACTAAACTTTTCTCTCCCTAAGAGTGTGGGTTATTGATTCTGTGATGTTTATGTTCCTTTTCTGCAACTCAGAGAAGAACGACCGTGCGAGAAACGGGTCCCATCCAATCCTTCCGGTGTGTACGATCCCTCTCTCCTTCACGTCGCCTCGTGCAATCATCTGAGCCACTATCGAGCAAGGATACGCTGTTGTTCTGGACATCGCAGTTATGTCTCTCTGTTTGTCGTAGAAGTCGATTAACTCATAGGAGTATGTAGTCTTCTCTTTGTTCTTTTCACCTGCCAAATGGACTTTCAGAACCACAAGATCGCCTTCTCCCTTTTCATACTGAAGCGTTTTCTGCCCAAGTTTGATCCAAAATTCTCGGGGAGTAATTTTGCATCCTCTTATCTCTACGTGTAGATCGGTTCTCATTAGGTTCAGATCGATCAATTTTTTCCAAATGTCGGTGTGTCCAGGCCAGCGCACAGTTTTCGACCAGGCTTCTTTAACATCCTTTAACCCCAGATGCTTTATTAGAGAAATTGGTGCTCCAGTGTGGAAAGCCTCACACTCTCCCACTGGCTCTGGGAATCTGATTGTCTCTGGTTCGGCTAGCTTATCCACTCCGATGATTTCGCCGTTTCTAAGGATTTTCGCAGTCCCGCAGGATATGTTTATGGCGCCTTCCCACCACCATGAAATCTTGTATCGTAGAGGGTTGAGGTAGCTTGGAGTACCTTTCTGCGGAATTCCGCCACACCACGTGTGAATCTTTTCCACCTTGTCCAGCTTTCTCGCTCCATATCCGGCAAGTATGTTGTCGATTCCCGGTTCCAGCCCGCAAGACGGTATTATGGTTACTCGAGCAGCCTTGGCTGGTTTATCAAGCTTGTATATCTGAGGGGGAGAACCCAAGTCAACATAGTTCACTCCCACCTTTATCGCCGCTTTCGCGACATCCATGTTATGTTTCCAGAGAAGCGCACTCGCAACAACATCAAAGTGCCCCTTCATTAGATTAACCAGTTTTGCGTGGTCTGTCACATCAATGCGCTCTGCACTCAGCTTTTCGCTCTTCAACTTCTCTATGTAAGTTCTAGCCCTGCGGATGTCAACGTCACCGGCAACAATTTCTGTGACCTCTTCGCTCTGGATTAGATCCCTAACTAAGACAGCCCCTTGTTTCCCTATGCCCAAAACCAGTATTTTCATGGGATCACCTTGAGATCTCTTGGTATAATCAGCTCGGTTTAATAGTTATACTGTTTGAACAAGGAGGCGAGACGGGAAATGTTTTAAGCCCTACGTGAGAAAATGCGTGCTGACAATCCAAAAAGTGAGAAAGTGCCAAGGTGATCGAATGGACATCTCCTTCAAGGAATTTCTGAAACTTGACATGAGAGTTGGAAAGGTTGTTGAGGCTGAACATCTCGCGGGATCAAAGAACCTGATCAAGATGATTGTGGACTTTGGATCCGAGAAGAGACAGTCTGTGGCAGGACTACTACAGCACTACAAGCCTGCGGAGATAGTGGACAAGAAGTATGCGTTCGTCCTGAATCTTGAAAGAAAGAAATTCATGGGCGTGGAATCACAGTGCATGGTCTTGGCTGCAGAAGACGACAAAGGCAACGTTATCTTGATAACGCCTGAAAGAGACGTGGATGTGGGAAGCAGAATCAGATAAAGCTAGCATGCGGCTATCCTCGCAAGCAGGTGCTGCTGAAGGTGCGTGATTTCTAGCCAAAGCTACCAGCGATAAAAGCAGAGAGCCCGGCAATGAGGCAAACTAGGTTCAGATTCTTGATTCTTCTTGCATTTTCCTTGGAGTAATCTCGTAGAAGCGAAACTGAACACAAAACTAATCCTACATCTGTAAGAATCACGAACGGAAGGAACCAATCAGAAACAACTTCCAGTAACCAAGGCAAAGGACTCAAACCCACTGCGAGAAACTGCAAGATTGATGACGCAGCTGCCGCCGCCTTCTCTCCGTACAAGACCGCAATCGTCCTAACATCTTGAGACCTGTCTCCCCGGACATCCACTATTCCCTTTGTGACTTCTCTTCCTGTGATTGAGAGAAACGCTATCGCTACGGAGAGCAGAGTAGTCAGCGCGAGTCCTTTGTCTACGGTGAAGCCTCCATAGATGAAGGGTACCACCACGCATGTGCTGACCAGCAGGTTTCCGAGTAGCCCGGTATATTTTCCTTTTGTGTTGTAGATTGCGGATATGATCCAAGCGATTATCGCAATTAACAAGCATGATACGTTAGTCATCAAAGCGGCTGCAAGGCCTGTCATACCTAGGACAAATGCTAAAGACACAGCTTCTCTTGTGCTGACTAAGTCACTTGGAATAGGGCGACTTGGCTCATTTATCGCGTCAATTTGTCTGTCATAGTAATCATTGATCACCATAGAAGAGCCAGTCAATACAAAGGATGTTGTGAACCCTAGGAGGAGATTTATTGAAACTTCGGGAGAAAATATCTCCTTCTCAACAAAGGAAGCCCCTACTATCACTGCAAACCCCATCATTGCACAGTTTACGGGTCTAATCAGTTGAAGGAGGCCGTTCAGCTTTCCCATGGCTCTGCAACGCTCTGTAGCTATTTTTGAGTATGGCTAAAAAGATTTGGCACTGGTAAACAAGAACTCGCATTGAATGTGTGCATAAGTGTTTTCCAGAACACAGAGGTTACTTTGGCGACAAGATGGCTTGTGTTTTAGGGGAATTTTGGTCTTATGGCTTTAGTTGGGCAAGCGTCAACACATTTCAGGCAGTATATGCATTCGGTGTCGGTGAACTTCTCCCAGGGCAGTTCTAGTATGGGGACTTTCATGGGGCATACTTCGACGCATGTCCGGCATCCGACTTTGGTGCATCTAACTGGGTCTCTCTTCAAGCCGAGGAAACTGAATTTGTTGATCAAGGCTAGTAGTGCCCCATGGGGGCAGAGGTACTTGCACCAACCTCTTGGAACGTAAACAGCTAAAGCTATGACCATGACCATTATGGCGAGACGGATCCAGAAAATCGGTTGTGCCGAAACGATTTTATTAGTAAAGGCGTCAAGGCCTGAGTAGCTAGCGTCAAAGACCATTTCTGGGATAGTTGCGAAGAGCGTGTCTGCAGGACTTAGGGCGTTGAAAGGGGCAGAAGCGAACAGACCTAGAGCCTGTATATAGCTCTCACCAGTACCAGCAGCCAAGGAGGCGGCGAGGGTTATACTGATGAATAATGTTACGCCTAGAATGATATATTTGACTTGGATCATTTGTCGGTGGGTTCTTGGGGAGACTTCTCTTCGTTTGGCCTTAATGTATCCGAGTAACTCTTGGATCAAGCCGAAGGGACAGGTCCAGCCGCATAGCGTTCTGCCTAGGATGATTCCTGTTAGGAGGAAGGCGGCCAAGGGTATCCATGGGAAGATAGGTTGGGAGAGCATATCTTGTAGGGCTGCGAAGGCATCACCTATAGTTTTTTGGGGGGTTCCTAGTGTGTGGTAGACTGGGAGGACGATGGGCCATGGTCCTATGCCGAGGATAATTGCATTGAAGAGAATGAAGCAAGCGATGAGGCTGATCCTTCTTGCAGTTTGTATTTTCCAGAGGGCATCTTTGATGCGTGATACAGCTGTTTTCGTCTCTGTCAACGTCATTGCTATTCCTTTGATGTTTAATAGCGCCTGAATTGTTTGGAGTCTATTGTGTGAGATGTTTTTTAATATTTGTTGTGTTTGTGTGAGCGTCTGTTTTTCCGTGTTGAAAACGCTCTATAATTTTTCTGGTAGTGTGAAAACTGTGATGAAATTCGAGAAGCAAATTTCCAAGGTTGCTGGTTGGTGCGCGCGCAACGCAAGCAGTCGGTTTGTTGCTACTTAACTAACAAGCCTCAAAACCTTGAAATCTGCGAAGCAGTTGTGAAACATCCTCTGGACAGAGTTCCTTTGTTTTTTCTGGGTATTCGATGACACCTAGTTGCGCGCAACAAAGACTCAGAAATAACGTAATCTAATAGCTTACCGCGCATACAGCAGGTGCTAAGGCCCCATCTCATAGGCTTTCTTAAGTATGGCCTTCATGATTTGATGGTGCTTCTTTTCATCATCGGCAATATGTTTGAACAACAGTTTCAAGGCATCGTCTTTTGTCTTTTCCATTTCTTCTTCGACGAGTTTTAGCATCTTCGTCTCAACCTCTACGTGATCTTCTAACATCTTTTTTGCGACCAAGGTATCGACATAGCTGTGTATTTTTGTGTTCCAGAGTGTTCTGGAGGCCATTTCAGGTTCTCTTTGTTTCATTAAATCCAACATTGTCTGCAAAATCTTAGCGTGCTTCTCAGTGTCAAATCGCATTTCAGCCAAGAATAGTTTCGCTGCCAAGTTAGCAGTAGCCTTTTCGAGTTTCTCAATTTTTCTCGCCGTATTCTTTTCCAGTCTGATATGCGCTTGGACTTTGTCAACTAAATCCTTTTCAGACTTCATCTTTCACCGGCTCCTTTAGGACATTACAAATCTTACAGTCTGCCTATTAAGATTTCTTCGCGCGCAACATGGTGAAGAACATAGTAGAGGGAATACTTTAGCAAACTACAACGAACTCTAAGGGAGTGTGATCAATCCACAAACTGATCAAAGACTCCAAGAGTTCATTGGGTTTGTTGCCGTATTCCCTACGGAACGCTTCTTGGAAACCTTCGTATATCCTTTATGGATTAACAGTAAATAAATTTGCAAAAGTAACAACAATGCTGCACATCAAGAACCGAGAGTTATTCCTTCCGAATCTTCGATCACTGTCTCCGATGTTTTTTGCGGATCGAGCGAAGAGGCTTCTCATTCCACAATCTTAACATCCTCAACCATCAAGTGGGGACCTGCAACCTGTTCATTCCACTCTATGGCGTCACTCTTAACCTTTCTACCTACCATCGCGATTTTCTTGAGCAACTCGGAAGTGCTAGATGAGAATACGAATTTTTTGATGCCCCCCACCTTTTCGCCATTTTCTATGAGGAAGCAGATGTAGGGTGCGACGTTGAAGATGCCGCTTGCCACGTCTCCAGAGTGGGCGCCTATGGGATACTTAAGATAGATACCATACTTTACGTCCTTGATCAGATCTTCTGCAGTGGCTGTTCCCGGTTGGAAAGTCAAACGGTTGGTAGAGCATGTTGGCGGAAAAGCATAGTTTCGGCGAGAGTAGACACTGAAACGCCCCGAGTTGCCAGTGCTTTCAGTCTTTGCCTCCTTCGCTGTCGTTGAGTCGTATAGGAACGACTTCAGTACTCCTTTTTGAACGACCGTTGTATTGCTTCTTGGGTATCCTTCGTCGTCAAAGCCGCTAGGGTAGTATGCATCTGGGCTTAATCCCGTGTCTATCAGACTAACTTGTTCAGAGCCGATTTGCTGTCCGATTTTGTCTACAAAGGGACTCGCCTTTTTGAGAATGTTGTGAGCTAAGAATTCTGGGGCGAGAACCCAACCGAATATTTCGCGGACTGCTAAGGGATGAAGTACGACATCCATGTTTCCTGACCGTACCTTCTTCGCCTCCAACTGGAGAAGGGCGTCTGCCATGATTCTTTCTCCGATTTCCTGAGTGTCCATGGGAGACTTTGTTGTTGACGAATACGTAGTTTCAGCGGCCGAAGTCAGATTGTCGCCCTTCTTGGCGTGACACTCGCCGCTAAAGGTAAGTTTGGTGGACTTTGACGCACGTTCAACTCCGTGTGTGTTAAGCACTGCGATCTCTCTAACGATTGCTCTTATCGTGCCTATGACGCTGTGCAACTTCTTCTTATCAATGGAATCTCGGAACTGAAGAAGCTTATCGGTTAGATAATCAACTTCGATGTCCTCAACTTCCTTGTCATAGATACCTGGAATGCTAGGAGCCTTCTTGACGGTTGGTAGTGTTGCATACTCGTTTGGAGGCGCTACTCGCGCATTTTCGACAGCCGCTTGCATCGCTATTGAACCTAGATTGGCATGGCTGAGAGTTGAAAAGCCTACTCCTTTCCCCACGATGGCTCGAACGGCGCCACCCCACTCTTCAGTGGTCTCCCCCATCTTCAATTGCCATCGTTCTAGTCTCAGGGTAGTGGTAATTGTGGATTCCAAGAAGATTTCTGCCGCTGTTAGATCCTTGAACTTCTTGTGTTCTTTCAGAATGCTCTCTCCTACTGCCAATAAGTCCGACATTGATCTCATCCTCCAACAGTTATCGACGAGACCCGAATTGGAGGTCCGTTTGACCCACAGCGCACCATTTGTTCTGGATCACCTTTCCCGCAACCACCAATGTCAAAGGATATTTGTTTCCCGATTGCGTCAATCTTCTTTAGCGTGTCAAGTGTTCTTCCAGCGATTGCAGTTCCCTTTCTCAACTCGCCCTTCTCTCCCTTCTTAATCAAATAGACCATCTGCACCCCCACGTGAAAGGTGCCTTGCCCCGTTGTTTGGCCGCCTCGTGCGTCAACCAGATAAACCCCATCCTTCACATCCTCAAAAAGTTCTTCCTCCGAGTAGGTTGAAGGTTGGAAGTATATGTTTGACATCCTTACCAAGGGCAATCTCTTATAATTCTCAATCCTAGCATTCCCCGTGACCTTCTGGCCAAGTTTACTTGCCGTCTCACGACTGTGTAAATACGAGACAAGTCTGCCCTCATCAACAAGCGTTGTGGGCGCAGCTTTGATGCCTTCGTCGTCGAATGGGTAGCTTCCATAGGCGGGAATACCTGATGCCTCCTTCATTGTTGGGTCATCAATGATCGTAACTAGGTCTGAGGCAACTTGCCCTCCAATTCTTCCTTCGAGGATAGAGTCGCCTTGCAGGATGTGGTCGCCCTCGCACAGATGTCCAAAAGCTTCGTGTGCCAGCAAATAGCCTAAATCGTAATTGAATACAGCCGGAAAATCTCCTGAAGGGGCTGGTTTGGCTTTCAGAAGCTCTACGACATTGCGCGTCTCTTCCTCGGTGATTTGGAGGAACTTGTCGAATGGCGTTGCTTCCAGCCCTGCTAATCCTCCTAAAGCTTTACCTCGTAAAACGGTTATCTCACCAGACTTACCTACAATGTTAATACTTGCGCCTGTGACGGGCCTGGAGTGTTTTATGAACGTTCCTTCGGAGTTGGCAAACCAACGGCTCATCTTCTCCTCGAAATACACGTTGTCAACCATGGCGATGTTCTTATTCAAATCTCTTGGACGCTTGTTTACCTCAAGGGCAAATTCAAGTTTGTCTTCGACACTGATGATGTCATGAGATTTCTTTTGCTTCCACTGAACATCATCTTTGAATCTCTGCTGCTCTGCAACGTTGATCCGTTCGGTTCTATGAGATGCGCTTTGTTTTGCTAGCTTAACAGCTTTTCCAACAGACGATGAAAGTTTCTCAAGGTCGCTCGACATGGTGAAGCCCCATGCGCCATCTACAAGAACTCTCAGGCCAGCGCCCTGTTCAAAGAGGGTCCGAAAGGAAGTGACTTCGCTGTTCCTAACCTGAATTCTTGTTGACTGAATATTGTCAAAGCGTAGATCGGCGTATGACGCTCCAAAGCTTGTGGCGGTTTCAATTATCTTCTGAATTAAGTCTTCCATTAAAATTCCTCAAGCACGATATTGTCAAGGTGTCGTAGTGTATGCCTTTGTTCGCTTTATATATTGCGCCGTCGAGGCGAAGTTTCAGATACTGTTCTCATCTTTTTGGGCCAAGTTCTACATGAAGTCGGCTAGGCTTCTCTGATCGATCCCTTCCGGTTTTTCTTCTCGTTCTACACGCTCTCCGAACAAGACAAGTTGACCGTAGACTCCATCGTATCCAGGAATTACCTTCACCTTCCCAACCCTAACGCGGACTATAGCCTCAGCAAGCGATGGATCAACCACCTTACACATCTCTTCCATGGGTGCATCCATTAGCACACTATACTCGTCTCCAAATTCCGTCACCAGTACGTTGTAGATGTCCCAAACCTTCCGGACGCCTTGATAAGTAGCCTGCAGAGCTGTTGCAATGATCTCATGTAGAGGGAGCAGGTGCCGATAGCCTATAGCGCCCTCTGGCTTGAAGCCTGCAGGCCGATCAGCGAGCTCTTCTACACGCTGTTCTACCCCTTTGGTCAGCTTTCTGCGGCAGATTGGACAGTGATTTCCAAATTTCACAGCCTCTTTGGGGGATAAGGAGACGTTGCAGTTTCTGTGACCTGTCCAGTGGTACTTTCCATATGCTGGATCAGTCTCGATTGTGAACTTGAATCTGTTCTGATCCTTCTTGCGAATTGTATCAACTACTTCGTGATATGTGAGCCGTTTAAGCTCAAAGACGTTAGCCTCTCTGCCGATTCTCCAAGGCCAAGCACTGTGGCAGTCACTGTTCGAAACAAGGGCATACTCATCAAGTGCACTCAATCGCCAATTCATGGGCGGGTCTGAGGAGAGTCCTGTTTCTAGCGCAGGAATGTACTTCTTCATGTCTTGATAGCAGTCTTCCATTCGGTCGAATCCGCTGAAGGCACCGAAGAGGCTGAACCAAGGAGTCCACGCATGGGATGGTATGACAACGTTTTCATTCGAAACCTGCATAACCTCCTCCACCAACTGCGGTGCAGTAATGTCTAATGTTGGTCTACCATCTATGCTAAGATCGCCATAGTGTGCCAATCGCTCGTTGATTTGACCCGCTGTTTCGAAGTTTGGAGTCAGGATGACGTGATGTATCTTCTTGACACTGCCTTCAAAGGTGAAGATGGTGCTAACCTCGCCAGTGATCATATAGTGAACCGGAGAGACTGGATGTTTGGCCGGTCTGTAAAGGTCTGCATCTCGTATTTCAATCAGTTCTTCATGTAATCCTTTGAGCCAGAGGGGGTGCGTGAAGTCTCCTGTGCCCACAAGATTCAAGCCTTTCATTCTGGCGAAGCGAGTAATCTCGTCTATGTTCATTCTTTCGCTAGTGGCTCGGCTAAACCTGCTATGAATATGCAGATCGGCTATCACTCTCATCTCTTTCTCTCTCCTTCGCCTACGTACTTCTCAAAGACTTTTTCCCAGTCGATCTTGAGCATATAATGATAATGGATATTAGTGCTATTATCGTGATTGCAGCTATAATCAATTCTGATTCCCAACTGCCAAATTTGTTCTTCGATTATGCTAAGATGAAGCATGGAGGTTTTCAGTTTTCTCTTTTCGTCTAGATGAAAAGACCTTTGGTGATCAATAGGTCTTCTGACTGGAAACCGGGCAGTAACATAACCACAAAAGATATGAATTTTAAGAAACGACATGAATAAAGGAGAGTGACTCTTGGTTCTCGAAGAATTTCTCCTTCCTGGGGAAGTCATAAAGTTTCAAAGCCCTGGAAAGGTTAGAGCTTACAATGTTTCCTTCGACTTCTTGCTGACGGACCAAAGGATACTGCTCTACAGACGTCGAGGGGTTCTCTTGAGAAAGGACACAATCATTGCCGAAAGAATAGAGGACATTAGGACGCTTAATTATGATGAGAAAGGAATTGCAAGGAAGAAGGGCGTGTTAAATATCGAGACTATGAGCAAAAAAATGGGGCCTATAGAAGGTAAGGTGCCTGATATAAAGGCTATCTGGCAGGAACTTCACAAATACCTTAAAAAAGAAGAAGAGGTGACTGAATAGAAGGAGAAAGCGAAAGCTACTTTGCTTCGCCTTCGCTTAAAGACTTCTTTGCTTGTTCTTTCAGCTCCCTTATCTTGTCTACTGTGGGCATGATTTTATGGAAAAGATCGTCGCGAGCCTTCATTCCTTCTCTTATGAAGAAAGCTGCGGCTTCAGACCTGCTGTTGAATGCTTCTACCTCGACAAGGGCGTCAATCTGTTTTAGATCGTCATCGTTGAGTCTAGTCATCACTACGTTACTGCGCCCCCCCAACTCTTTGTCTAGCCTCATTAAGACTTTCTCTTTGATCTTCTCGGCGTCTTCACCTTCGGGGCAACGCATCTTTATTACGCACTTCATCTTCTTCTTGTCGCCTTCCTGTTCTTCGATATCCCCACAACACTCCTCCACAGCCTCTTCGTCGATGTCTATATTCTCATCCAACTCCATCACCTACATCCATGAGTGTATCATGTAAGATGTAACTGTGATACTTAAGCTTTTCGACAGTGCAGAACTGTACTCTCTCCATGTTTTTGCATAAACATGGAGTTTTCTTCTAGGATTAGGAGGTTGACGCACCTCGACAACTAAAGTACTACCTGCGAGATGGCGAGGAATACCGATTAGCCTAAAAGGCGAATGCGCAAGTCTTAAGAACAGCAGGATAAGTGGAAATGCTTGAGGTTGGGTAGTTGATGGCTAGTGTTGTTGTTGACATTGATGACACATTGATAGACACTGGACAAAGACTGCACAAAGTCTGGGGTCTCTTACTGAATCGTGAAATCCCACTGAACGCCATAGAAACGCTGAGCTTGGAGCAGATTTTCATGAAGTTTGCTTCCCAAGAACAAAAAACCAGAATAAAGGAATTTCAGAAACGCTTCTGGGACGTTTTGTTGTGCTTGGAAGAGGCTGGAATTAAATCACTCGAACTTCATAAGCCAATTCCTTTCGCGGCCGACGTGCTACAGACATGGAGCGGAAAAACCAAGATTATCTACCTAACAGGGCGAAGTGAAAACATGCGGTCTCTGACTCTCGATGAATTGAAAAGATTCAGATTTCCAACACAGAACACTCAGCTAGTCATGTTCAAACCCAAAGACTACGCCCGACCACGAGGTGAGAACCCTTCAGGACCGACTCTCATTGACACGAAGTCTAATCTCTGCTCAGAGATATGCAAGAGTTCTAATGTTGTGCGAGTAATCGATGATTATCCAGGCTATTTCCCGATTTTCAAGCAATTAGAGATACCTGATAGAATCGGCTTTCTCCGTTCAAAGAAGTACTCACCCGAGCACTATACCGACAGAGGCGCGACAAGAGTCATTAGAAGCTGGAAGGAACTCAAAGGTGACATGCCAAAGTTGTTGTAGTAGGGCGCACGTGGGTGAACAAGATTAGCAGAATGTAACGTGAATTATTCATGTAATGGACTACAACGATATGTTAATTAATCGCCAAATACTGGCAATATCGATTTAAGCAGATCCTATTGTGAACGCTCTTGGCTGTGTTGTACCATGTCCTCTGTGAAAAGAGAAAAGTGGAATAAACGGTTTGGCAAATGGTTTCGCGATGTACTAATAAATGCGGACATAATGGACTATCGATACCCCATCAAAGGCTGTGGCGTTTGGCTACCTTACGGATTCAAGGTAAGAACAAAGGTTCTTCAACTCCTGCGTGATTTGCTAGATCTAACAGGGCATGAAGAGACGTTGTTTCCTCTTCTAATTCCAGAGACCTCGCTGGCTAAAGAGGCGGCTCACGTAAGAAGCTTTGAGGAGGAGTGCTTCTGGGTAACACATGGCGGATTGGAACCCCTGAACGTTAAGTACGCTCTAAGGCCTACCAGCGAGACCGCCATTGCGCCTATGCTAAAACTCTGGATACGATCGCACGCGGACATGCCCCTAAAGCTCTATCAAGTTGTGAACATTTTCCGATACGAAACGGAGGCTACACGGCCTATTCTCAGAATGCGCGAAGTCACCACCTTCAAAGAGGCTCATACAGCTCACCCAACCTTTGAAGAAGCTGAGGCTCAAGTAAAGCAAGGAGTAGAAATCTACAAGAAGTTCTTCGATGGAATGGGCGTTCCCTACCTCATATCGCGAAGACCAGAATGGGACAAATTCGCGGGAGCGGTGTATACAATTGCATTCGAAATGATATGCCCAGATGGCAAAACCCTGCAAATCGGATCCGTACACAATCTGGGCCAGAACTTTTCTAAAGCCTTCGACATCTCATACGAGACTGAGGAAGGAAAGCAAAAGCACGTTTGGCAGACATGCTACGGCATCTCTGGACGAGGAATTGCCTCGGCCCTAATCGCTCATGGGGACGATCATGGAGTGGTACTCCCTCCTAAGATCGCGCCTATACAGGTCGTAGTTATCCCGGTTCCGTACAAGGGGATGGAAGAACAAATCGATACCAGTTGTAGAGACGTCGTAGCAAGATTGAGAGCGGCAAAAATAAACGTTGAATTAGACGCACGAGCCGATCTAACACCTGGCTCAAAATTCTACCACTGGGAATTGCGAGGCATACCTATCCGCATCGAACTAGGTCCCAAAGAGGTTAAGAATAAAGAAGCTACAATCGTTAGACGGGATACGTTGGGGAGAGAGACCTGTAAAATGGACAAAGTCCTAGATGTGGTTCATGGAATTCTGAAAGAATTGATGAAAGATCTGAAGGATAGGGCTTGGCAATGGATGAAGAAACACGTGTACCGAGTTGACAGCTTGCCTGAAGCGAAGCAGTTGCTAGGAGATAGGGCTGGCGTAGTCGAGGTTCTGTGGTGTGGCAGCGACGATTGTGGGAAGAAATTGGAAGGAGAGGTCAACGCCCGTGTTCTCGGTGTTCCCGAGGATGTAAAAGAAAAGGTTGATGGCAAGTGCATACTCTGCGGACAGAAAGCACTTCGGCTAGTGCGGTTGGCACAAGCATACTAGCAATCGGGGCGTTTGAATCGTCTAAGGGATATTCAGAAGATCACTTTTTTCACTATGAGTGTGTGAGCAGACGGCTCTAGTCTACATCTATCATATGATGTGAATATGTTCGTTGTAACGGCGTTATTCTCTTCTAGCCTTTATTACGAAAGCTCTCTCTGCGCCAGATATCACTCGAAACCACTCTTTCAACTCGGCTTGATGCAGGAATTTCCGTAGAAGAACACGTAGATGTGTCCTCGAGGGTATCTCGTTTCCTTCTTCGTAGCTTAAAGTGATTTCGCTGCTCGTAACTTCTACCTTTACACTCAGTTTCTCTTCTAGGAACTCAGCTAGTCCCTTCACTGTTTTGTCACCTTCTTCGCTGCGTAGCTCAGAGATTTTGATAAGAGACGTCGACATCTTTCCTCCCTCCATGCTATCGTCGAACTATCCTCTGATTAGTCTTTATAGGTTTCCTCTCTTCGATCTACGACTTCCCAAGTGCCCGGCCCTGTTCCCAGAAGTGTTACTGGCACTTTGATTTCCTTCTCAACATATTCGATGAAATCTTTTGCTTGGGGGGGAAGTCTTTCGTAGGACTTGATTCCTTTACATTTGGGGAATACGACGTCAATCTTCGTTATGGCGGCTTGTGTGGCTCCGTTCAGCATTACTGCCCTCTTAGCAAGTTCGTAGTTGAAAGGGGCTGCTCTCCTTCTTCTCCCAGTTACTGTGGCAATCTCAGCCCACCCTCTCTTTTCTGCTTCTTCCCATGATACTTCGTTTGGGAGTGGACCGCCGCCAACTCGGGTTGTGTAAGCCTTGAAGACTAAGACAACATCATCAACTCTTGTAGGCCCAATTCCCACGTCTGAGCAGGCGGCTGAGGCTGTCACATCTTTTGAGGTGCAATACGGATAGGTTCCGTGAAAGAGAGACAGATAGGTTCCTTGGGTGCCTTCAACTAGAACATTCTTTCTTTGGTCAATAGCCGTGTTCACTTCAAGCGGAACATCTGTTAAGTACTTCTCAAGTTTCGGAAACTCTCGAGCAATTCTAACTGTTCGCAACGCTCTTTCCGCGTTGCACGGACCCGTACCGGTGCCAGTGGTCTTTATCTCGCTAGCCAGATGACCCTTCTTGTCAGCGTCTATATGCTTTTGTTCGATGACTGCGGATTGGGGATCGACCCCAACTCTACCTTGGGACTCAGTTAGTCGTATCTCTTCAAGAAGAAGATCTGGGTTCACTAGAACACCTGGGCCGATGAGGAGGCGGCATTTGTCGTTAACAAAAGCGCTTGGCAGCATCCTCAATTTGTACTTCTTTCCTTCGTATACAACAGTGTGACCTGCATTAGGTCCCACTCCAGCTCTCACAGTCACTACTACTTCGTCCTTCAATGAAAGGTACGAAATGATCTTACCTTTGCCTGTGTCTCCGAAGAAACCACAAACGACAACTGTGCATGGCATTTTCTAGTCTCCTGCAGTGTTTTGACAGTTACGTGTCATTATTATTAAGGTTTTTTTTGCCATAATAAACGCAGAAGTGTGAAATCTCCAGATCGCCGTCGAGAGCAACATCACAACTTCTAAACGCTGATCTCCCTGATTCATCATCCAAACATGGCTATCGCCACGTCATTCAGATTCCTTTGTTTGAAAGATGGAATTCCTATCGCACAAGTTGAAGGGCTTCATGAAGTGAAAGCTTTAATTTGCTTCAACCATCTGTAAGAATATAATCAAGAGAGTTGAGGATGAAAGTCATAAGGCCATCATCTCTTTTGGGCTGGTTTTTTGCTCTGTTTCTATTTAACGTGCTAGATATAGCAACAACTCTGCCGGTGTACGAATCCAATCCAGTAACGTTATATCTTTGGGGACGAATGGGGATCTTTTTCTCCGCTTGGGTGAAAATCGGCTTGGTTATGCTCTTTGGAATATTATCTTTTGTAGCAAAGAAAGTAGCCACTCCTCAAGAGTGGGAGTTTACAAAGAAAGTCTTCCACGGTGTATTGATCATTCTCGTGGTCTACTACGCCTTCGTAGTTGCGATTAATCTTAGGCTTATTCTGTTATCTGCCTTGCGTTGACCGATTGTATTGCCCCTACTTGAAGACAATTGAGACTCTTCTGGTCAGCTAAGTGTGCTGCAAGACTTTGGCTGAAAACTCCAGTCTTTCGACCCCTTTACCCTTCGATGCCCTCCTCAGGACTTTGATAAATTCTAGCTCTCTTGTGCTTTTGACATGGGTTCCTCCACAAGCACAGGCGTGCCAATCTTTAATTTCAGCTATTCGAACCTGCTGGACTTGAGAAGGCAAGGTCTTCAAGCTTTCGTTAAATCTCTCAACATAGTCTTCGGCTTCTTGTCGTTTCATCATCTTTACTTCTACAATGCGATTTTCCTTGACAACAGCGTTCGAAATTTCCTCGATTTTTGGAAATAAGGGTCGCAAAGACTTGTCGTAGGCAAAATCAAGCCGAGCCTTATCAATGTCAATTGCAGACCCTACAATCTCTAATGGTGCATCAGTCGCCCTGCGTACCGCTTCTCCCATAATATGAGCTGCGGTGTGGTTCCGCATTAAAGCATAACGACGATCCCAATCAATGACCCCTCTAACCTGTTCTCCCTCACCAATTTCTCCTTTAAATTCACTTGTAATATGAAAGACTTGTCTTCCAGTCCACTGTACATCAACCACTTCGATTTCTCCGCCTTCCCCCTTCATGATGCCAGTGTCTGCGGGCTGCCCACCACCAGCAGGATAGAAGCCCGTGCGATCCAAAATCACGCCATATCTATCGTCTATTCTCTGAATCTCGACAACTTCTCCTTCAAACTCCCTCAGGTAAGCGTCCTCGTAATATAGGAGTTGAGTGGCTTGAGTTTCTTTTTGGGGAGACGTTTGCTCTGACCTCCTCTTTCATCAGGTTAAAGCTCTTCTGCTGGGATTGCTCCCAGAATTTCAGTCTCGCAGATGACAGGTTTCGGCGCTCTGTCCGGAAGCGCATTCATTGGCGTGAGAGACAACATCTTGTGTTTCACCTCTAACAGTCGGATGTATGTTGCCGTTTGCTTAAAGCTTCTCTCGCAAAGAAAAAAAGCCAAACTTCGTCACAAAACATAAAATCACCAAACCACCAGCTTAAGCCAGAGAGGACAAGGATTTTGGACGTTTTCCAGGCCATCAAGAGCAGAAGAAGCGTAAGAGCCTTTACGAGAGAGGGCGTATCCGAAAAGGAAGTTGAACGGCTGATAGAAGCCGCAGGTTGGGCCCCTTCAGCAGGGAACATTCAACCTTGGGAATTTGTTATCGTTACCAAAGCTGAAACAAAAAGAGGATTATCAGTAGCAGCTCTAGATCAAACGTTCATTCAAGAAGCCCCAGTGGTTATAGTTGTTTGCGCAGACGAAGCACGATCGGCTTTGAGATATGGTGGGCGCGGCACAAATCTCTATTGTCTGCAAGACACCGCTGCTGCTGCTCAAAACATTCTTCTGGCAGCTCACGCTTTGGGACTTGGAGCGTGCTGGATAGGCGCATTTCGTGAAGATGCGGTTAAAGCCGTGTTGGAACCACCAAGAAACCTGCGACCGGTAGCTATAGTTCCAATTGGACACCCTGCCGAGAAACCATCAGCTCCACCAAAAAGATCAATAAGTGATTTCATTCATTATGAAACGTTTTAGGAGGACTGACCGGTGAAAGCTGAGCGATTCTACCTTGGTGAATTGACTTGGCCTGACGTGAAAGACTTTCTGGCGAATCATGACGTGATAGTTATTCCTGTTGGGAGCTGTGAACAACACGGCCCACACCTTCCCCTGGACACAGATGCTTATGACGTGTTCTGGCTATCTAAGAAAGCAGCGGAGAAGGCTTGCTGCGCCCTGGTCGCGCCACCCATCTACTACGGCGTCTCATCGCACCACATGGACTTCCCAGGGACCACAACCCTGAAACCCCACACGCTAGAACAGCTAGCCTACGAAGTCGCAGTTAGCCTCATAAAACACGGGTTTAAAAAAATCGTCTTCGAAAATGGGCACGGCGGCAACACACCAGCCCTCGAAGCCGCTGTTCAACGCATAACGACTGATACAGGAGCCTTCGTAGTCGTTGACACGGTGAGTTTGATACCAGAGTTTATCGAAGAATTCATTGAGACCCCTTATGACGCGCATGCTGGTGAGTTTGAGACTTCAACAACGTTGGCCAATCGTGAGGAGTTTGTAGTGACTGAGAGAATCCGAAGGCCAACGATTAAGCTTCCAGTGTCGAAATACACGAAAATTGGGTTGAAGGAAAAAGGCCCACGAGTTTACTGGGGTTTCCGAACCAAGGAGATTAGCGAAACTGGAGTCATAGGAGATCCTACAAAGGCTACAAAGGAGAAGGGAGAAAAGGCTTGGAGAATCGCATAAGAACGACTCGCAGATCTCCTGACTGAACTAGATAGAATGAAACTTGAACCATAGAACAGAGTCGATGATTATTTGTCTCTAAGACCACGGAAACTGGGCAGAATTGCTGTCGCTATCGGAGGCTTTCTCGTCATGATGGGCGTGGTGATGATCGGTATGTTAGCTTTGATTTGCTTTGATTTTCTCGACGCAGAGACATTTCTGAATTCCCGCTACTTGATGCTGTTTATGACAGCTCTGCTGATAGTTGGGATGCTTGACCTAGTGTCCGCGTTCATTCTTTTGCGAAGGTGATTGCAACTGAAAATTAGAAAGATTGTATCGATAGTCATCGCTGTGCTCCAAAGTGGTATAGGCGCGTCAGGTATCATTCTCACTTGCCTTCTACACTACAATCTTTTTGACGTTCAAGGCGTGCTTAGCGTCTCTGTAGAGAACGTACACTTCTACACGTTGCTACTTTCTGTCTTCGGCTTTTTCTCGATCCTAAGCGGGTTCTTTCTAATCTACGGGCAGAGCGGATGGTGAAGGGAAATGAATGTATCTGAGTCGGGGCGGAAGCTGGGTTTTTTCGGAACAATGATTTTAGCACTTGGAGGCGCGATAGGCTTTGAGATCTTTGTTTTGTTAGATTATGCTTATTTCAGCCTAGCTGGGCCCGGTGTGATTTTTGCGCTCGTGCTGTGTGGGTTTGTCAACCTGTTGACCATGTTCAGCTATGCAGAATGTTGCGCAGTTATTCCGGAAGTGGGCGGTGAATATACGTACACTAAGGTCGCGTTCGGCGGTTTTGTCGCATTCATGACTGGTTGTGCTAGGTGGCTTGCCAGTGTATT
>JGI2172J19969_10000105_pt1 | contig 30971 bp, 38 predicted proteins | sample DeeMarSWOR230_32_FD_19969 | JGI IMG/M metagenome (IMG submission 19969)
TCTCGTTTTCAAAAGCAGCATACATTGTTGTATGTTCTGGCTCGTATTGAATATCGTAAAAGGCGAAAACATGTCTGATAACGTCTAATCTGAGGAAATCTATTACACGCTGTTTGTTGCTGGCATTTACTTTTTCAATAGTGAACATCGGGCTCTAGCACATTGTTTAATTCTTTTATAAATTTGTCGATTTCGGCTTCAGTGTCATAAAGATCACCTGACTTTCAACTTGTATAGCATCGAAAGATGAAAGGATGCCAATACATTTTTAACGGTTTTCAGCAATGAAAACTTGTTTAGTGACGCCCACGATTGGAAAGGAAAATCGATTTGAAAATACTATATACACGCCTCAAAAAGGGCATCGTTAAGGTTGTGCCCCAAAGCCTAGACGACCTCTGGCACCTATACAACATAATCTACCAGGGAGACCAAGTCTACGCCCAGACCACACGAGGAGTAAAAGTGGAGGAGGAGTACGCCAGACCGAAACAAGGAAAACGCGTCTCAGTTTTCCTAGGCATAAAAGTTGAAAAGGTCTACTGGGACCGCACCCTCAATCGCCTACGAGTTCACGGATTAATCACAGAGACTCCAGAAAAAATAAGCGCCCGAGGAGCCCACCACACCCTAAACATGAAAGTAGGCAAACCCCTAACAGTGGTAAAGTCAGAATGGCAAAAACACCAATTGGAAAGACTGAAGAAAGCCAGCCATGCTAAGACTCCGCCAATAATTGTATTATCAATTGATGATGAAGAATACTGCGTAGCAGTTTTAAGACAATACGGCGTTGATGTCAAAGCCGAAGAAAGAACGAGGCTTCCAGGAAAACTAGAAGCGGAAAAGCGTGCAAATGCCTTACGAGGCTTCTTCAAGTCGACTCTACACTCACTACGCGAAGCATGGACCAGCCTTCAAAAACCAGCCATCGCAATTATCGGGCCAGGCTTCGTAAAGAATGGCTTCGTGAAATACGTTCAAAACATGGCATCAGACATCGCCGAAAGTATAGTTGATGTGAAAAGTGTGAATAGCGCTGGCGTATCAGGCGTCCAAGAGGCACTGCGCTCCGGAGTATTAACTAAAACTTTGAAGCATGTACGAATAGCGGAAGAGACAAGGTTGATTGAAGAATTGCTCGCACGCATAGGCAAGGAAACACGAAACGCAACCTACGGATTCGATGAAGCTGCCAGAGCCGCTAGATATGGCGCAGTAGAAAAACTCCTAGTGGCTGATGTCACACTTCGGGAAACCACAAACACAAAGAGAACAGCCTTAGAAAGCGTTATGCGGCATGTGGAGGAAAAAGGCGGACAAGTAATTATAATAAGCGCAGAACACGAGGCCGGCGCAAAACTGCAAGGACTGGGCGGCATCGCCGCACTTCTCCGTTTTCCAATTGGCTGACTCTGGAAATTGAGGAAATATTATGTTTCGAGTTCCAAAAAGGCATTTGCTTTCTTGTGAGATGTTGATGAACAGAAGCCTTCAGTAACCCCATTTTGCAAGCAGCCGAGAAGCTAAACGTTCTTCCGTATGATTGTGTTATGATTGACGACGCGGAATGTGAAATTGAAGCTGCTGAAAAATTGTGCGCTCTTAAAATAGGCGTAGCATGGAGATTTCACAGCAATAAAACTCAGCATTGCCAAACCTGATTTCATAACAGAAACAACAAATGAGCTTCATAAAAAGGGAAAAACTGGAGTGTTAACAATTTATTCATTTTTCAAATAGTTTGAGACGTCTTCGCACTGCTGGATTCTGGTCAGCAAGTTGTCTTAGAACCATTTCGAAGGTTTCGTTGTCTAAGAGTTCCTTTTCGATGAAGACTCCTGTTCTGCCTACCTTGTCACGGCGTAGCAAGGCGTGAACTCTGTCCAGTACGGTCTGTATTGAAACGCCTAGCAGACTGGCAACTGTTTGTTCCCTGCCAACAATTGTACTTTCTATGTGCCCAGTTGATGTTGGCTCTATTAGCATTAGGCGCTTATCAACTCCCTTTACTCGCAGGTTTTTTTTGAGAATAGCAAGGTCAATTTTGCCTCCAAACTTGTAGAAGTCTCTCTCTACTGAACGAAGCTTCATGAGCGGAAAAGAAACGCTGCGTTGTTTGTCTATTTCGATGTATCCTTTCATTGCATAAGAAGGCGTAGCCTGCACAACAAGTCGACGGTTAATTGAAAATCCTTCATGTTCTAAGGCGTTTTCTAAAAGAAACGAAGAATGCAGGTTTGGCATGAAGACATCTATGTCGCTCTTNGTGGAAATGTCTCCTCGGGCTATNCTTCCATGCACAATAGAGGCAATGTTATGCTTCTGTAGGCACTCCATGATTTCAGTTGCTTTGCTTCTCAATTCCCTCAGCAGTTTCCAATGTTGCTCATCGTATGAGACCTCTCTGTGTTCTCGTCGTTTCACTGGTTTTTTAGCCATAGTCTTCGCCTTTTCGAAGAGAACCGTTTAGCCATTCCAAATAAGATGGCTCACCCTTTGTTATAGGTACTGCAATGATTTCCGGCACTTCATAACTGTGAATTTGCTTTATTGCTGTAGCTAGTTTCTCGAAGAGGGCTGAGCGAGTTTTCATTAAAACTAAGAATTCGTTTTCTTGGTTGATTTTCTCTTTCCACCGGAACAGGGATGAGACCGGTCCCATTATGTTTGCGCATGCTATTAGTTTCCGGTCAAGAAGATTACGCGTTATCTTTTTTGCTTCTTCTTTGGTTCCAGTAGTCACCAGAACAATTATGTGAGACATAGGTCTACACCTTGACATCTGCTCAAGTTTTGTTTCACCCTGTTTTCATCTTTTTCGGTTGAATTTCAATAACGTCAGAATTGTTACAATAGCTGGAACTGCGCAAGTGAAGATGTTAGTCAAATTGGTTGAAATAGTATTGAGTTGCAACGCAAGATATTACTGGCACAAATGGCGTCTATTAGAAACATTACAGAAGAAGAGCTACTCCGAAATAGAGAAAGTCTTGAGAATATAGCTAGTTCAAGCTTGCTTACTGGTGTAGAGATCGAAGAGATGGTCTTCTTTGGTGTCTAGACCAAAATGGCGCGTATTATGAAACCAGCACTAGTCAGCGAATCCTGTGCCAACCGACTAACATCTATCGAACACTAAAACTGAAATTAAAGAACATAACATCAAATAACCAGGGAGACATAAACAATCACCACCACAAACAAACTCCCAAAGGAATTCTACCTTCTGACAGCAACTTCCATAACCACATTCCTTGCTACCCAGACAACACAACCCATCCTTCCCCTCTACATCACACAAAAAGGCGCCACAACCTTGGAACTAGGAACAATAATCAGCCTCCTATCCTTTACAGCGATCACAGCAAAAATCCCCCTAGGCATACTGTCAGATAAAATTGGAAGATGGCCAATCATCCCAACAGTCGCGGTTGGCCAATCAACAAGCCTACTCCTCTACTCTGTCGCACCAAACCCAACATGGTTCTATCCAATAAGAATATTCCATGCTCTCACGCTAGCAGCCTTTGCCCCCACAGCCCTAGCAATAACACGAGATCTAGCCCCACCAGGCAAGAGAGGAGACACTATAGGAAAATTCCTCACATCCTTCGGAATAGCCGCCATGCTCGGGCCATTCCTATGCACATTCCTCGTGGACTACGTAGACTACCCTCGACTATTTCAAATCGCAGCTATCATCCCACTCTTAGGCCTAGGACCCTTCCTTCTAATTCGCCACAAAAGCCCCCAAGCTAGCTCCACTGAAAAGAGAAACCCAAGCCTCCTAAACTCCCTAAAAAAAATCGTCTCCTCACGAAACCTACTAATCTTAACCTACCTCCGCCTCAACTTTTCATTCATATACGCCTTTCTAATCACCCTCTTCGCTGTATACGCCGAAAACAACCTTCTCCTAGTTCCTTCTCTAATTGCCCTCCTCTTCGGAATAGGAGGAACCACAAACACCCTCTCCCGTATCCCATCCGGAAAACTTGTCGATAAAATCGGATACAAATGGCCCATTGTTTTAGCCTTTACTATACTTACCCTAGCATACTTCACAATCTCAGAAACAGCAAACATCTACCTCCTAATCCTCGCCATGATTTTATACGGTGTAGCCCACGGCATGAGAGCCGTAACAGAATGGACCATGCTCGCAGACTATACCCCCTCAGATTCAGCTAACATAGCCACAGCCTACCTGTCCACAATATTCAATATAGGCTCAGCCTTGGGTGCAATAACAGCAGGAGCTCTAACCATATTCCTCAACATCCCAGCAATCTTCAAATTAGCATCAATAATAACCCTCACAGGAGCCTTCGCCGTCGCTCTAGTAAAAACAAGCGATAAACCCAGCTAAACTTGCATGCTCTCTCTGCACTCGCAAAGCATAAGTAGTATTTAGGTTGATTTTCCTAAGAAGCACAGAGGAATCATAAGGCAATGGCGCTCTCTCCAGAATTGACTTTTCTACTCGGGGTAGTCATCTTTTGGCTTGTTCTCTATGCCTTAAGCCGGATTGTTCATCTGGATAAACATGGGCTAGATGTTAAGCCTTTCTATCTCATGTATAAGTCAAAAGCCCTGAACAATACCCTAGACAATTGGGCCAAAAAGAGACGCAAACTCTGGCTGATTTTATCAAACATCAGCATAGCTTTCGGCGTTGGACTCATGGTTTTCAGCATCTATATTCTCTTTAATAACTTGTTGAGCTTTATATTTTCAACCGGTGTGGCCGCACCTATTTTTCCGGTCATTCCTGTCTTAACTATACGTTTGTATTGGTTACCTTACTTTGTTGTTGCAGCAGTTGTTGTCATCCTTACACATGAGTTGGCGCATGGAGTCACAGCTCGACTAGAAGAGATTCCGGTGCTATCTACCGGCATCATCGTTGTTCTGGTGCTTTTTGGAGCCTTCGTAGAACCCGACGAGAAGGGGTTTGAGAAGGCTTCTGTTCTTTCTCGGCTTCGCATGCTGGCTGTTGGTTCTTCCACAAACGTGGTTACAGCCTTGCTTGTATCTCTGCTGCTTAGCGGGTTGTTTGCACCTCCGGCTGGTGTTCTAATTCATGAGGTTGTGCCAGGTGGTCCAATGGACGAAGCTGGTTTTCAGAATTGGGATGTTTTGCAAGCCATAAACAATCAGACTTTACTAAACCAAACTGCTTTTTTCGAATATATGAAACACATTAAGCCTAATGAAACGTTGACTTTAACCGTTCTCCATGGTAATCAGATAACAAAGAAAAATATTACAACGATAGCTGCCGAGGAAAACAAAAGTCGGGCAATAATTGGAGTTTTTCAGATTTCAACTTATAGTCCTAACCGATTGGGACTCGACCAGTATACTGGGTTTCATTTGTTTTGGACTCTATTCTGGATTTACCTCCTAAGTTTAAGCGTGGCGATCTTCAACATGTTTCCCCTCTACCCTTTTGACGGCGAAAGATTTCTCTACTATCCTCTAGAGAAGTTAATGGGAAAACAAAAACTGAAACTTCGCAAAATGTTAAACGTCTTGTTTCTGGGGCTGCTAGCGGGCAACATGGTTTTGAGCTTTGTTAGATTTGGTTTGATTCCAATTTAGGATGAAGTGTCATGGGTGCTGTCCCTTGTACATCGTGTAAGCGCCGAGACGCAGTTTTTATGCGAGCCTATTCAGGGGAAAAACTATGTGCACGATGTTTCTGCAGATCTATAGAAGACAAGGTTAGATCAACTATCGCCAGATATGACATGTTTAAGCCAAACGACAAGATCATGATTGCGGTTTCCGGTGGAAAAGACAGTATTGCTCTGCTTCACATACTTCTAAAAATTGAGAAAGCTTTTCCGAAGGCAAGCCTTTGCGCGGTTACGGTTGACGAAGGAATCATAGGCTATAGAGACGAAGCTCTGAAGTTTGCAATTGACAACTGCAAGAAACTCGGTATCAACCATGCTGTTACGTCATTTAAGGAGTTGTACAGCTATTCGTTAGACAAGATTGTGAAGGTGACATCAGAAAAGGGAGAGAGCGGGAGAGGACTGACTCCCTGCGCCTATTGTGGTGTTCTTCGACGGAGAGCCCTCAATCTTGCCGCTCGAAAAGGTGGCGTAGATAAATTGGCAACGGCGCATAATCTGGACGATGAAACCCAAACCATACTTTTGAATATTCTTCATGGCGATGCCCTAAGAATGGCAAGGGTTAAGCCTGTTTTGGCTGATGTGCATCCAAAATTTGTGCAGCGCGTTAAGCCTCTGTGCGAAGTGCCAGAGAAGGAGGTTGCATTATACGCCTATTTGAAACGAATAGAGTTTCAAGGTATACCCTGTCCATACGCATCGACAGCCCTGAGAAACGACATCCGCGTTATGCTTAACAGAATGGAAGAGAAGCATGCCGGGGTAAAATTTACCCTAATAAAGTCTATAGAAAGAATTAGACCTACATTAGAAGCAGTTGCAGAAGAAGTTAAGCTGCAAGAGTGCAGAAATTGCGGTGAACCTACAGTTGGTAAAATATGTAAGCCCTGCCAAATGCTGAGGAAACTCGATATTCGCTAAAAAGGAGCCTTTTTTGCGCTTTTTCGACTATTAATTTTCTAGAAGATTTCTCCTCAACAGTAATAGGTGTCGATGTTCTTGTATTATGGAAGAGGGAGGGAAGGAGCGGACAAAATGGCGGCTATTGGTAAACGGAGAGACCGCCACGATATAGTTGCTGAAATCTTGAAGACTGCCAGAGGAGGCAAAATAAAGACTCATATCATGTATAAGGCAAAGCTAAGCTATTCCCAAATCAACGATTATCTAAACCTGCTGATTAAAAAAGGATTTTTGGAAAACACAACAATCAAGCGGAAGAGACAAACCATGACAATGTACAAAACAACCAGAAAGGGAATAGAATTCTTAGATCATCTAGAATTCATAAACAGACTTTGGACACATCAATAAATAGGTCTCGTCTTTTTGTTTCTTTGACTAGTTGATTAGGGCAAGAGGCTATCAGCTATTCATGTAAGTTCTCATTAGGCGACGGTGGGTCGCTATGGCTCGACACCCAGTTTGCCTCCAGCCTCAATCAGCCCCTTTACTCATGTCCGCACTCCCCTGAGCGCTAAACGTCCAAGCTTAGGTTGCTCCCTCCCGGGCCTGGCCAGATTCGCCTGGCAAACGCAGATAACGACTTCCCTACGGAAGCCACTTCGCAACCGCTAGCCCCAAGGGACGGACACTCACAGCGAGAGGTTGCGAGACTAGGAGCTCTTTGACGCCTCACCACAGCTTTCAGCCCGTCCTATAGAGGGTTTACGGTCAGAGCTTGCGCCCTTCAGAGGACCCCTAGCCCCCCGCTTAGACCCACCGCCAAAAAGAAACTGAATACCTACAAAGGTATAAAAGTTTACAATCGTTTACTGTGATGTTCGCTTGCTAGCGAACTGAAAAAGCCTTTATAAGACGCTTTATGAATAACTGAGGGAAACATATAACATAAGAAGAGTTACATCATGCCGACCCCTTATGATGTGCCAGCGAACCTTTTGATTCGACGATTAGCCTACTACCTAAAAGACGAAGTAGACCAGATAACTCCACCAGCTTGGGCATCAATGGTAAAAACCGGCTCTCATGCACAGAGACCACCGCAAAATACTGATTGGTGGTTTACAAGATGCGCCTCTGTTCTGAGAAAGGTCTATCTGAAAGGTCCAATAGGCATTCAGCGGCTGCGTGCTGAATATGGTGGAAGAAAAGACAAAGGAGTTAGACCTGAACACGCGCGAAAGGGTAGCGGAACCATTGTACGAAGAGCATTACAGCAACTCGAAGAAGCAAAGCTTGTGGAATCCTTAGGTAATCGAGGCAGAATCGCCACCAAACAAGGAAGAAGCCTCCTCGACCGTTTATCTACTGAACTTAAAAAGGAACTAGAAAAGCAGATTCCAGAGTTGAAGAAATACTGAACGGTGAAAGGGTATGAGCGAAGACAATGAAATTGATGAAATTCGGCGGAGAAAAATGCTTGAGTTGCAAGGGCGACTAGCCCAAGAGCAGCAACGCATGCAAGTGCAGCAGCAAATGGAGCTTCAGAAACAGGCCATACTGCGCAGAATTCTCACGCCTAGAGCCAGACAACGCCTAGCAAATCTCAAAATGGTTAAGCCAGAGTTCGCCAATCAGCTGGAACTTCAACTAATCCAGTTAGCACAGCAGGGCAAAGTAGACATTCCAATAAGAGACGAAATGCTCAAACAAATCCTAATTCGGTTGCAGTCTCACCGTCGAGACATAAAAATCACAAGGCGATAAAACATGACAAGAAACAAACCAACCGCAAAGAAACGCAGACTTGGAAAAAAGGGCAAACAGGCCCAAGCAGTGCCAACATGGGTCATAGCCAAAACAAATGGGAAAGTGCGAACAAACCCTAAAAGGAGGCAGTGGAGACGAACCAAGACGAAAGCGTGAAAGCCCTAAAAAAATCTAACAAAGAAGCAGAGGAAGAAAAGGAAGAAACTGAAGAGATTAAAGAAGAAGCCCAAATAGTCGAGGAACCAGAAGAAATCGAAAAAGCCTTAGAAACTCCAGAACTCCCAGAGGAAGCAAAACCTGAAGAACTTCCAGAAGAAGAGGGTGTTGAAGAAGAAACTGAAGAAATTACCAGAGAAGAAGCTGAAACCGAGGAACTCTTGAAAGCAAAAGAGACTGTTGAAGAAGAGGAAAGACGGGAGATAGAGAAGAGAAAAGGAATCGAAGAGGAAATTGTCGAAGAGAGAATCTACACGATTCCGCTACGAAGAGCATGGATTTCCCCAAGAAAGAAACGCACGCCACGTGCAGTTCGATTGGTCAAAGCCTTTATTAGAAGGCACATGAAGCCTGAAGCCCTTGTTATGAGCAATGAGGTAAATGAAAGGCTTTGGAGCAGAAGCATCCAAAAGCCTCCAAGAAAAGTTAGGGTGAGGGCGGTTAGAGACAAAGAAGGAACAGTTACTCTTTACTTGGTAGAAGGAGACTAACGCTTGGCCATCTTCCTTCTTGGCCTTTTTGGCAGCGTCAGCATTGGAGTCTATTCACTAGTCACAGAAAGAATGCTAATCGTTCCGCCAGTGGTGTCTGAAGACAAGACGGAAAGATTGGAAGAATGGTTAAAAGTCAAAGTGACTCGCACAATGGTTGGAGAATCGGTTCTAATAGGGGCTCTTGCCAGCGCGAACTCAAACGGCATAGTTTTACCTCACTACACTCGTGAGGAGGAGATTAAAGCCATAAAGTCGGCATGTTTAGACATCAATGTTACTGTCATGGAAACAAAAAGAACGGCTTATGGAAACATGGTTCTTTCGAACGATTTTGGAGCCATAGTTGATCCCAGAATAAAGGGGACTGACTTGAAGACGATAGCTGAAACATTAGGCGTTGAAGCGGTACCAGGTGAAATCGCTGGACTCCCATATGCGGGCTCGCTTGCCATCGCAACAAATAAGGGTGTGCTTGCGCATCCACTGCTAAAGGAGGAGGAACAGAAGCTTTTGACAGACGTTTTAAAGGTGCATGTAGAGGTTGGGACGATAAACTGCGGCATACCCTACGTTTCAACTGGGCTCATCGGTAACTCGCATACAGTCGTGGCGGGTTCTTCAACAACTGGACCAGAACTGTTCATTATTGGGCAAGCATTGGATGTGGTGAAAGAAAATGAGTGAAGTTAAAGTTTTCCGTATAATTGGAAAAATAGATAAGCCCAACTGGAAAACAAACTTTAGAAAAGAAATTAGAGCCTTAAAGCCTGAAGACGCCGTGGAGAAAACCTATAAAGAACTGGGAAGCAAACACAGGGCCAAACGTTTCCAAATCAAGATTTTAGAGGTTAAGGAAATATCGCCCGAAGAGGTTGCAAATCCAATAATAAAGAAGCTTGTGACAGGAGAATAAAAATTGGCTACCAACGAGGAAACCCTACGCCGATTAGTTGTTGAACTTCGACTTCTGGAAGGAACAGCCAATACTTTGCAGTCAAGACTAAACTTTGTCAATGCCATCCTAACGGAACTTAACTACGCCAAAATGACATTGGAAGGCTTAGAGAAGGAAGAGAAAAACGTGCCCCTTTTCGTTCCAATCGGAGGAGGCTCCTACATCAGAGCGAAGCTGGAAAGCGCAGAAAAAGTCATAGTTGGAATGGGCGCTGGTGTATCAGTTGAAAAATCGTTCTCTGAATCCAAAGAAACGGTTGGAAACCGCATTTCACAGCTTGAAAAAACAAGAGGCACCCTTCAGCAACAGCTCACGCAAGTCGCCCAGAAAATCGAAGAAGACCGAGCTAGATTTCAGGAATTAAGCGAGAAATTAGGAGAAGTCGAGAGAAAACGCGATGTTCAAAAAACTTAGAGAAGGCTTTGATGGGCTTGTTAACAAGGTAGCCAAAACCGAACTTAAAGCTGAGCAGCTTCGCCCAATGTTGCAGGTTTTCAAAATAAGCCTTATAGAAAACGACGTGGCAGTTTCTGTTGCAGACCATATTTGTAATGAAATGGAAAAACGCCTAGACGGTGTGCAGGTAAGACGTCTCGAAGACAAGAGGGAGATTGTGAAGAAAAACCTTCGAGAGATACTGCTAGAGATTTTGACAACAAATGAAAAGATAGATCTGCTTGAATTCGCCAAAGAAAGGCAGAGAATGAACCAGCCTTTAGTCACGGTTTTCGTTGGGATCAACGGCACTGGCAAGACAACAAGCATAGCTAAAGTGGCGAGACTTCTGACAAAAAAAGGCTATTCGGTTGTGCTTGCGTGCAGCGACACCTATCGAGCGGGCTCTATAGAGCAGTTAGAGGAGCATGCAAAACGATTAGGCTTGCGCATGATTAAGCATACATATGGAGCGGACCCGGCAGCGGTAGCCTACGACGCCATAAACCACGCTAAGGCTCATGGAATCGACGTAGTGCTCATCGACACCGCTGGGCGAATCCAGACAGACCGCAACCTTATGAACGAACTTGCGAAGATCAAGAAGGTGATAAATCCAGACTTGACAATTTTAACGGTTGACTCGTTGACTGGAAATGACGCTATTATGCAAGCAGAAGAATTTCACCAAAGAGTTGGCATAAATGGAACAATCTTGACTAAGGTGGATGCTGATGTGAAAGGAGGCTCATCTTTAAGCGTAACGTACGTAACTAAGAAACCCATAATATTCATTGGAACCGGTCAGAAATATGACGACCTTGAAGAGTTTAGGCCAGAACAGTTCANACAGATGATTCTAAAGTGAGAAAACGACCACTATCTCAGAAGTTTGCGCACGCACATCAATTGGAGATGAATTGAGTTCCAAAATCCGTAAGCTTTTAGGGACACTGAACAATTCCAGATGGACGCTGGCTATAGATTAGATTATTGAGAGCAAGTGACACTGATGACGTAAAGAAACTTTTGCAAATAAAAATAAAAACAAAGAAGGCTCAAATCATAAAGCTCCGTTAAATGTACAAATCTATGCGAATTACGTTTCTTTTTTCTTGATAAGCAGCCAGTTTTTGTTTTTGAAACGAATAAGCACGTAGTCTCCTTTGAGCTTGCTTCCTTGAAGAGTAAATTCGATTTTGTTTTCTGTTCGAGTTCTCAGCGTGTAGATTCCTTTGTCCCAGATTTCCACCGTTCCAGCGCCATACATGCCTTCCGGAATCCTGCCTTCAAAGTTTATGTAGTCAAGAGCATGGTCTTCAACCTGAACTGCCAGTCTCTTCACTCCTGACTTCGTTGGCGGTTCTTTCGGTACAGCCCAGCTCTTTAATACGCTGTCCATTTCCAGCCGCAAATCATAATGTAGATGAGTTGCTTGGTGTTTTTGGATGACAAACCTTAGAGGAGACTGGGCTGTCAAGTTCTATCCCTTCTTGCTGGTTAATTTTGGTGTTGAGCGATAAATAGGTAACTGAATTCTTTACTGTAGAGGTGGAGTGAAAGCATAGTGCTAAAAGATAAATTTCTAGGCGTACAGTATCAGCTCAGTCTTTGATTTCTCACATGAATGGAGAATTGAAAGCATGGGTTTGAAGAGACTCAATGAAGACGAAGCAGTTGAGCTTGTAATTTCTATATTGAGAACAGCAGGCAAACCTTTAACAACGAGAGAAATCGAAATGGCAACTAGAAAGCGTATGGTTTCTTGCCCAGACAGGACACCGGTTTTTCTTAACAGACTACGACTAAAAGGCGTAGTGAAGGGAAGGTTGTCGGCTGAAGAGAGAGCCTGGATATGGTGGATTGAATGAACGGTGTGTAGGCAATGACTAAGACAGTCTTGTTCGTTTGCATAGGCAACTCTGGACGAAGTCAAATGGCAGAAACCTTCTTTAACAAACTCTCCAAAACTTGGAAGGCAATTAGCGCAGGAACAAAACCGGATGTCATAATCCACCCTTATACAATTCGTGTGATGAAAGAAATCGGAGTAGACGTAAGTAAGCAGAAACCCAAACTGCTTACACGTGAGATGATAGAAAAAGCAGATAAGATAATTACCATGGGCTGTGGAGCTGATGTTTGCCCAGCGAGTTACCTCACAAAAGTAGAAGACTGGGCGATAGAAGAACCCTATGGAAAGCCCATAGATAAAGTCAGAGAGATCCGTGACCAAATCAAGGGAAAAGTTGAAAAAATGATTCGCGAGATAGAGTTGTAACTTAAAAATTCACGCGCTTTAAGAGACTATTCTTTCGTATTCTTTCATTACAAGTTTCACCCAGCCTTCATAGTCAACTACCTTTACGCTTTCTTGCACTTTATCCAGAAGCCCTCGGGCTTGACAGTCTTCCTCCAAAACATAAAGGTTCACTCCATCATCAACAGTCTTTCTGCAGTATTCGTCTAAAGTTGCTGCTATGCACGAGTCTTGAATGTGCAAGATTCCAACTTTTTCTTTTCCAGCTGCCTTACGGGCTATTTCTAGAAACGATTCATATTGTTCACGAAAGGGAGATTCGCTTAAAATGAGAAGCAAGTTGACGCCTCCTAAAATGTTATCACGGTTTCATTTTCTAGAAACAGATTTGTCACTTCCTCCATAGAAACTGTTTTCAACCTGTAATTTTCGTTGAAGTCAGTTTTCTTAATGCTCCGCTTATGCAAAGAATGCTCTGCAACGCATAAGCCGATTAGGTCGGCGAGAGTTTTTAAGCGCTCATGAAACGAACGAAGACCCGCTTTTTCTGGATTCTGACCTTTTAGTAGAAAGTATACTCCGTCATCTATGAAAAGTACTTGCGGCAGAAAGTCCATGGCTATCATAGCGGTGGCTATTCGAAGGCATTCAGTTGCCAATACGCTTCCATAGGGAGGACTTTTAACAACCAAAAGAATCTTTCTCGGCATAATGATCGCTCCATTCTAAGACTTGAAGGCTACAACCCTATCGGACTCCTCCATTAACTCCGTAAGCCTGGCTAAACTGCTCTCCTTGACGCCGTGAATAAGCTCCCTTTTGATCATACCCCTAACTCTGGCACTTTCCATGCAAGCCAAAACCTGCACACCTTTCTCCATTAATTGCGTCACCTTAGTTGCCGGGTTTTTCTCGTCAGCCAAAATTTGGCTGCTATTTAGGCTGTAGACACCGTCGATGTCGCAGAAGATCGTAACTTCATGACCCAGCTTAACCGCGGTATCAGCGAAATTGAAAACTGTGTCTGTGTTTTGAAACTGTGTTGGCGAAGAAAACATAATTATTAGAAGTTTACTCATTCCTTCACCTTTGCGCTAATGGTTTTGTGAAGAAAACATGCATATGCAGAAGTGAGCACGTTAGGAGACCAGCCCTGAATCTTCTTCCGCCTCTTGTAGATCTTTCATCGTGTCAATGGTAGTCCACCAACCCTTCAAACGATAGACGCCAAGAGATCCAGCTTTTGCAAGCTGTGGGAAAGTTTCCCTTTCAATGTCACCTATTTTAGGTAGAAACTTCATAACATTTTTTTTCAAAACGTAGATTCCAGCGTTCACCAAAACATCAGAAAAAACCGGCTTTTCCCTGAACCCGAAAACCCTATTGCTTTCTTTTGATACGTCCAAGATTCCATAGGGACACTTCAAGGGTACCGCAACTATGGTACATACAAAACCATGCCTTTTATGCCAACTAATCAAATCGTCAATCTCCAGATCCGTCAGAATATCACCGTTCACAACAATAAACGGACTTGATCTAACCAGGCTTAGCGCCTGCCTTATCGCTCCACCAGTGCCAAGCGGCTCATCTTCACTCTCGATAGAATACCTCATGTCAATTCCGAAATCTCCTCCTTCACCAAAATGCTCACGTATCTTCTCATATCTGTATCCACAAGCAAAAATAACACGAGATATGCCGTTTCGCCTCAGCCACAAAATCTGTCGTTCAGCAATCGGACGGCCACCAACGATAATCATGGACTTAGGCATGTCGCTTGTTAAAGGTCTCAAACGAAGCCCTTGTCCACCAGCCAGAATTATAGCCTCACTCATTCAAATCACAATCCTGCAAAACGTATGCGCAAATAAAAGACTTTTGCAGAAGCAGCTTGTCGAGGCTCTACTATGCGCACATCTGAAATGCATGCTCTTTAAGTAGCAGCAACTTTAAAAGTTGAAGATTGAGATTCTAAATCTCAAAAAGAGGAATAAAACATGCCTCACACTATCTGCCACTTGGAAATTCCCACAACTGATCTGAGAAAATCTGGAGAATTCTACAAGAAGCTATTCGACTGGAAAATAGATTACAGCTGGGGCAAGGATTATGCAACCTTTAGCACAGGAGACGGACAATTAAATGGAGGAGGATTCGACAGAAAAGACAAAATCACGCCGGGCAACATAATCATATACATACTAGTTGACGACATCAACGCAATGCTTGAAAAGGCTGTAAAGCTTAGCGCCAAAAAGATAAAGGAAAAAACAGAAATTCCAAACGTGGGCTGGTTCGGTCTTTTCACCGACTTAGACGGCAACACCATAGGCTTATTCACCCCAAAGAAATAAGCCAACTCCCCTTTTTCATACATGCCTCAGCGTATTCACACAAGTTTGCAAGTATTTGCATAAATACAAAAGCAAGAATCACTTGCACACTCGAAGGAGATTTCGCCACCGTTGCCTGAAAAGTCTCCATAAATTTAAAGTGTTCATTTATTCTAGTGGAATAAAAGCAGAGAAAGATGGAATTGCGGGGGACAATCTATACGGATAATATTTCATGTTGACATGGACCATTTTTTCACGGCTGTTGAAGAACGGGAACATCCAGAACTTAGCGGCAAACCAGTTGTGGTAGGCGCCGATCCAAAAGAAGGTAAGGGACGAGGAGTCGTCAGCACATGCAACTACGAAGCCAGAAAATACGGCATAAGGTCTGGAATGCCCATCTCCAGAGCATGGAAACGTTGCCCTCACGCGGTTTACTTGCCGGTCAACTACAAGCTTTACAAAAGAGTTTCATCCAGAATCATGAAAATTCTGCGCATATATGCAGACAAGTTTGAACAGTGGGGCATAGACGAGGCTTTCTTAGACGTAAGTTCTAAAGTTAGGGATTACAAAGACGCAAAACAAACGGCGCAAAAAATCAAAAAAGAAATCTACAAGAAGGAAAGGTTGACTTGTTCCATTGGTATTGGACCAAACAAGCTAGTGGCGAAGATTGCTAGCGACTTCAAGAAACCAGACGGCCTAACCGTGGTTGAAGAAAGAGACGCTGAAGCTTTTCTCGCGCCGTTGCCAGTTAACAAGTTATTGTGGGTAGGTAAAAAGACTTCACAAAAACTCAACACAATAGGCATAAAAACGATTGGCGACCTCGCCAATTATGACCCGTCTGTGCTCGATGAGAAGTTCGGCGTCTGGGGCACACAGATATATCTTTCGGCACACGGAATCGACAAAAGCGAGGTTCAAGAGCGATCGGAAATCAAGTCTATGAGCAGAGACACAACATTTGAAGAAGACACTTCCGACCTCAACCTCATACTTGAAACTTTAGATGCACTCGCAGAAGATGTGCACAAACAACTCGTAGAGTCAAATTTCACATGCAAAACGGTCACGGTGAAAATCCGATACGAAAACTTTGAAACGCATACTCACGGCAAGACTTTACCGTTCCTAACTAATCGACTCAGTGACTTTCAGAAAACCGCGCGAGAGCTAATACAGGTGTATCTTCGACCCGACAGGAAAGTGAGATTAGTAGGCGTTAGGCTGTCAAATCTTGTTAAAACTGAAAAACAGAAAAAACTAGTCTAGTTTTCCTTATGGCGAAACTTTTTTGGATATGTATGTTCGAAGTCGTGTTCAACTAGGCTTTCTTTTAGGTAGTCTTGTAATGTTTCGCCTGGAACCACTTCTATATCATAGTCTCTCGGCTCTATGGAATGTTTGTAATTCTTGGCTGGAATGATTACTTTTCTGAAGCCCCAAGCCTCCGCTGCCTTGATTTTCTCATGTAAACCGCCGACGGCTGTCACCTGAATTACACCGCCCACTCCCACGTTGATTTCTCCAGTTACAGCTACGTCTTGCCTGATAGGCTTCCCTTCGATCAGCGAACAGAGAAGAATTGTCATGGTTACGCCTGCGCTTGGTCCGTCAACCCCATACGCTTGAGCAAAGTCTATGTGGGTGAAATAGTCTTGGGCAATGTCTACGCCGTATTTCTGCAAGATGACGCTTCTAACCTTGGCCACGCTGTCCGCGATTATTAATTCTTTTCCGCTTTTAGCTGTCCCAGTTACCTTATAGTAGCCCTTCAACGGATTTCCAGCTCTGTCACCACGTTTTTCAAGGAAGCCCTTAACTGTCAAAACGTTTCCCGTCATCTCGCCACTGTAAGGATCGTTAACAATGGCTAAGCCATAAATCTGTCCAAGCCTTACTCCTTCAGGACTGATTTCTAAAAGCTGTCCCCTTTCACTGACATAATGTTCCAAAATTTGTCTTTGAATAGTCTTGCAATGTTTTTCTATAGCCTCTTTAACATGCTTTCTTTCAACAGCTTGTAAGCTTTCGTTCAATGCCAAAGTGGCCGCGGTTTTTATAATAGCTATTAGAGGTCGAAACTTTGTGGTTAACGCGTCTCGTTTGTTGCTTCTTCTTCGCCCTTCATCGAGTATCTCTTTGCAAGCTTCGCGACTGAACGGAATCAGATGAAAACGTTTCACTTCTTGCGCGATAAACTGAACATATTTTCTACGATTTTCCAAAGTGTTCGGCATGTCATTGTTCATACGCACAACTTTGCCGTAACCATAAATTCTATCCATCAACGCGGGATGAATCTGGCTGATAGAGTCAAAGTTGCCAGCGCCTACGAGAAAACACATACAAGGAACAGGCTCTGTAGCCACAGCCATAGCGGCTGTTGCACCTTGATCCCAATGACTCCTCAGAGTTATAGGCAGCTGACCGTCTTCCAAAACCGTGAGCAACGTAACGGCTTCGCTTGGTTTCAAGTTTTTAATTTCATCTATGAATAGGATTCCCATATTTGCTCGGTGAGCGTCGCCTGCTGCTACTCTTTGATGTTCTGGCGTGCCAAGTCCACCCGTTTGCAGCGGGTCCCAAGCTATGCTTCCGAAGAGTTGGGCAGAACCGTGACCTGTAGCGTCTACAAAGGGCGCAACCTTCTTCGAGTTGTCAACTATCAACTTTGGTACATTGCTGGCTTTGGCTCCACTGATCCCTTTAGCACCAGACATAATTCCAAAACGCCCAAGTAAATTCACCAAGATCAGAAACATTAGCAAGGTTCCTGCGGGGAGGAAAGTTGTGACTCCAATAGAGATAAATGAATCAAGGATATACTTGTAAAAATTGCTCTGGTAAGATGCTTGTATCGTCTCGCCAGTTATGGTTATCTCGTTAGCATCCCAACGAAGTTTTTGCTGCCATACGTAGAAAAAGCCTGCAAACAAGAAAATTGCTGCGATGGCTATTAACAAATAAGTTACAAATTTTACTCCCATTCTCACTAGAAACAGTTTCTTAGCTTCTTTCAGCTTTTGTTTGAATATTATCTTTTTAGCTTCTCCAGCTGAATGACATGATATCTTTGGTTCACTGGGAGCTGTTTCATTTGACCAGCATACTACATCTTGAAGTTGAATCCTATGTTTATTATATAGCTCAGTTAAGTGCGCCGCCAAGGCTCTTCCAATAAGAGACTTACCCGTTCCTGGGTCTCCAAGCAACAAAAGATAGGGGCCTGGAGGAACAGCCTTAGTTGAAGTCGGTTTTTCCTTGTTCGGGTCTTTCCATGCCTCATACCATTTTTCCTTTTGCAGATGCTTGAGTTTATGCACCCACTCTTCAAGGCAAAGGTAACATTCGTTCAGCGCTCTCTCCTGCCCAATTACCCAGTCGAGAAGATTGGGAGAAACCGGATAATCCTTTATGGTTTCGAAGGTTTTCCAGTTCCACTCTACGCCTCGAATGATCTCGATTCCGTCTCCGAAGTAGTCTTCTGCAGTTTTCTTTTTCAACTTCAACACCGATAAGAGAATGGTTTGTGTACTGTCTTTCAAGAGAATACAATCTTTAATCTTAATATACACCTTATTTTCTGGGTTTGCATATATCCCAAACAGAAATATTCCTAGCCACTTGCTCAATTTTGCAGTCTCTTCTAATTGAACCATTTACCATAGTTAATTGGTCTATTTTAGCCCCCGTAATTGACAAAATTCCTCTCTCTGTTATTCAATTAAGGTTCCAACTTTCTCATCCTTCACAGCCAAAAAAACATTTTTTGGGTTAAATCCATTAAGCACTATGGTTCTCGTCTTTCTCTTTTTCAGAATGCGTACGGCTTCAGGGTCTAAAACCTGATGAATTCCAGCCTCGTGCTTTTCTTTTTCAAAAAATCGCGTTAAATCATCAAAACTCAACGCGTCAAGCTTTCTAGCCTCGTGATATTTTCTTGGGTCTCTTGTGTATATACCTTCTTGGTCTGTAGCCTTAACAAGCAAATCAGCGCTGATTCGCTCAGCCAGCATTGCAGCTACCGCATCTGTTGTCATGCCAGGCTTTAAACCCCCCATAACCACAACCTTACCGCTTTTCATTAAGTCTGCAGCCTCTTCAATAGACATTGGAACCCTCCCAGCTCCTGATTCATCAAGTTTCATTAGGAGAAGTTGAGCAACCAGACGCGAAACCGAAATGGCAGCTTCGTCTTGTTCTGGCTCTTTCAGCCCCATCTCTTCGGCCACTCTAATTACTTCTCTTGCTAAAGAGCCACCTCCCACAACCGCCGCCACTATGTGTCCTTCCCGCTTCAACCTCCTCAGCAAATCAGCATAACCACTCAGCAAAACCGGATTAAACGGAGAAGCCACAACAGACCCGCCAATGCGAAGCACAACCTTCATTCTAAAGACCACACAATGCATACTGTACAAGCGTTTAAATAATAAATTCTCCCTCAAAATGTCTCTTGGACGGAAAGCCCTATGACAGAAATCGAACTCGTCTTCTTAGGAACAGGCGGAGGAAGATTCACCACAATAACCCAAAAACGCCGAACAGGTGGAATTCGCTTCATATCTAAGAACTTTAACATACACCTCGACCCAGGTCCAGGTGCCCTCGTCTACTCGTTAGAGGCTGGATTAAACCCACAGAAAATAACTGGTTTACTTGTTTCGCATTCTCACCCTGACCACTGCAACGACGCTGGAGTTTTCATAGAAGCCATGACCCGAGGCATGACCAAGAAAAGAGGAGTCTTGGCTGCTGCACACGGCGTATTAGATGGCAACGAAAACTGTGAGCCATGTCTCTCAAAATATCATCAAGCTATGCCTCAGCTGGTTGTAGACGCAAGACCAGGTTTCTCTTTTAACATTGCTGATTTGAGAATAACCGCCGCCGAAGCGCGGCATTCAGATCAAAGTACAGTTGGGTTTCGCTTTGAAACCAGAGACGTGGGCGACATCGCCTACACTTCAGACACCGAATACTTCGAAGGAGTTGGAAAACCGTACAAAAACGTTAGGCTCCTCCTACTCTGTGCCATGCGACCAGCGAGAAGTCCGTGGAAGGGACACATGACCACGGACGACGCTGCTAAAATTGTAGAGGAGTCAAAACCAGAGATGGCTGTGCTAACACATTTTGGCATGAAAATGATATTTAAAGGACCGGCGAGTGAAGCTGACTTCATTCAGCAAAAAACAGGTGTACCAACAATTGCAGCCAAAGATGGAATGCGTTTAAGTATAAGCGAAAAAATCCAGGCGCAGATGGCAAAACGAAAGATAAATGGCCTAGACTCGTTTCTTAGGACCACCTAAACATTAATTATTCCTTCCATCTAATTCCTACTTTTAATTACATTTATCGAGGGACACAGAAAATGAAAACTCTGCCCAAACAATGCAACATTCTCGAAATCGAAGAAGAATGGCAGAAAAAATGGGAAGAAATGGGCATCTACCGTTTTGATTGGAAAGACAAGAAACGCCCCACTTATGCCATTGACACACCGCCACCATACCCATCAGGCGACTTCCACATGGGAAACGTGCTCAACTGGACTTACTTCGATATAGTTGCCCGCTACAAGCGCATGCGAGGCTACAACATCTATTTTCCTCAGGGATGGGACTGCCATGGATTGCCAACCGAAGTAGAAACCGAAGAATATTACGGAATCAAAAAGACAGATATGTCGCCAGACAAATTCAGAAAATTCTGCGAGCAATTTGTTGAAAAATACATAGACGTAATGAAGACAGCCATCAAACGGCTTGGATGCTCCATCGATTGGACCACAGAATACAAAACAATGAACCCCGACTACTGGAGAAGAACCCAACTTTCATTTATTCTCCTTTACAAGAAAGGATTCATCTATCATGGAACCCACCCGGTTAACTGGTGTCCAAGATGCGAAACCGCAATAGCAGACGCTGAAGTTGAACACGAGACTAGAGAAGGCACGCTTCATTTTATTAGATTCCCACTGGAACGTAAAGGCTACTTAGCCGTCGCAACCACACGCCCGGAACTTCTACCAGCCTGCGTCACGGTGGCAGTCAACCCAAACGACGACCGCTTCAAGCGATACATTGGAAAAAGCATCAACGTGCCAATCGCCAAACGTGAAGTGAAAATCATAGCCGAAGAAATGGTTGATCCAGAGTTCGGCACAGGAGTTGTCATGATATGCACGTACGGCGATAAAGCTGACGTAAAAAGCGTAGCTAAGCACGGCTTACCAATCATAATGTGCATCGACGAGAAAGGAAAGATGAACCAAAACGCTGGAAAATACGCTGGAATGGCAATCGCAGAAGCAAAAAAAGCCATGGCAGAAGACCTGAAAAAAGAAGGACTCTTAGAAAGAACGGAGCCTCTACTGCAGGAAGTCGGAGTTTGCGGCAGATGTAAAACTCCAATAGAAATCTTAGAACGCGAACAATGGTTCATGAAGACGCGCATACTAACCGACGACGTGGAGAAAAACGCTTGGGAAATCGCTTGGTATCCAGATCATATGCGGACAAGGTTAATAGATTGGGCGAAATCGCTTGACTGGGACTGGGTGATTTCACGACAAAGAGTCTTTGCCACACCAATTCCCATATGGTACTGTAAAAAATGTAAGACAACAATGCTCGCTGAGCCAGAATGGTTGCCAATCGACCCAAGAATAAAGCCTCCGAAAATTGAAAGTTGCCCAAAATGCGGGTCTAGAGAGTTTATACCTGAAAGAGACGTTTTCGACACATGGTTTGACTCCTCTATAACATGCGCAGTTCATGCGGGATGGCCAGATAAAAAAGACTGGCGGCGGCTTTTCCCAGCGGACATTCACCCCTCAGGTATTGATATCATCCGCACCTGGGCTTACTACCTCATGGTTCGCCACTTAGCCTTGTTCAACGAGAAGCCCTACAAAAGCTGCCTTATCAATGGCATGGTTCTAGGAAGCGACGGAAGAAAGATGAGCAAGTCACTAGGCAACTACATAGCAACACCAGAAGTCTTTAGCCGGTATGGAGCGGATGCTGCCCGCCAATGGGTTGCAAGCGGAGGAGCTACCGGTTCAGACATTCCTTTCAGATGGGCTGACGTAGAATATGGATGGAGGTTTCTTATAAAGCTCTGGAATGCATCTAGATTCGCCAGTCAACACTTACAAGATTATGGTCCAACTGAAGGAGTGAAATTGGAACCTTTAGACAGGTGGCTGCTGAGCAAGTTGACGAAGATTATTCAAAAAGTCACATCGTCGCTAGAAGAATGTCAGTTCAATGTTGCAGCTGAAGAGATTCGAAACTTCACTTGGCATACTCTCTGCGACTCTTATATTGAAGCCGTGAAGCATAGGCTCTACAAGCCAGGAACCTACGGTGAGGCTAAGAGAAAAGCAGCGCAGCACACGCTTTACTTGGCTATCTACAGAGTTCTCCAGTTGCTAGCCCCTATTATTCCGCACACAACCGAGGAAATTTATCAGACTCTCTATGATGAAGACAAGAAGTACCAGAGCATTCATGTTTCCAAGTGGCCGGTTTCGGATGAGAAAATGATTGATGAAGAAGCTGAGAAATACGGCAATCTGATAATAGCGGTTATAGAGGAGATTCGTAGAGACAAAGCCGAAAGAAAGAAGCCATTAAACATCATTATCAAAAATGTTTCCATCTATGCTGGAACCACTAAAACCGCGCAGATTTTAGATCTAGCTCAAGAAGACATCATAGGAACATGCAAAATAGAGAAAATAAAAATTTCGGGGCGGAAGGGAAAGGGCAGAGAGATACGTGACTTCCCAAATGTAAGGTTTGTTGCTGAATATTAAACTGATTAAAGGTCATCTAGCCAGGAAGACCTTCTGTTATTTACTTCAGGAGTTTCTTCTTCGATAAACTCGTAAATTAAGACCCCTATGCCTACTATAGAGAGAATTAAGCCAACATACAGAAATTCGTGTGGAAGCAGTGGAAGATATCTTGTAACCTCTCTGTATTCAGTTTCAATCCAATAACTAGTCACTATCGAAGTAACATTTTTTGGATCCCAGCTAAAATCATTGTCATAAATAAACTGATATGTTCCATTGTGAGGGACCTCCCAGTCACTTCTGTTAACAGAAGTGACTCTAGTAGCAACTACTTGAAATTGTGTACCATATGTAACATAGAAGTCTATGTCCTTGTCTCCTCCAGCCGTTACTTCAACCTCGATATGCACTAAATCACCTTCAGTGAAGTTCAGCATTCGAACGAAAATTCCTGGAGCAACTGTAAAAGATTCGTTCATTTTCTCAGAAGATTTTTCAACTTGATATGATTTAGTTACATTGCGGGGTGGACCGATAAGCGAGAATACTAACATCACCATTCCAACTATGTAAATAAGAACACCAATTCCAACAATTGTTTTCTTCATTATTCTTCCCAATGTATAATATATCTAAAAAGTTTTCTACTTAAATCATTAATGGAGTTCGAAAAATACACACGCTAAATGTGAGATAATAATTGTGCCCTCTTTACAAAGGCTTGTTAACTTAATGCTACCACGATAATGGATAAAGCCGTATCAGTAAAGATTAAGTTGGTGATCGGTTCTCTTCAATATGAGGGTTGACTAAGTGCAGATCCAGTGGCTTGAAAAAAATGTTAACCTAGGATTGCTTGCTGAACGCATAAGCTCGTTCTTTCATGACACAGATTTTGAAACTTTGCTCGAAAGGGTTTCAGAAGGCTATGTGATCAAGGCAGTGAGCAAAATCCCAAATTTGCAGTTGAGAATTGACGTAAGTGTTCTTGGTGAACCAAACGACTTCATAGTGGGATTCTTGTCTGGAGGTAAGGGAGGGTATTTTTCATCTTCAATGGTAGCTGGATACTTGACCTCAGTTTTTGGTGGAGGATACCTTGTCCGTGATGGGGTTTCAAAGCGGGAAGTTTTGGACATGTTCGAAAGTCGATTATGGAAACATGTGCAGATGCAAGTTGCAGACCTTGTTGGTTCAGCAACAAAAGCAGGAAAAGATGAAGCAGGGATTCATGTTCCCTGAGTACTAATTGGAAAGTTTGAAGCGGAGGAGCGCGGCGATACCGCCAAAGGATTTTTTCAGCATTTGACCCTCTTCGGTTTGACGGGATATCACCTCAACTTCTGTACCAGCCTGCTCGGCCAATTGGGCCAGATCATCGATGATTTCCTTTGTTTCCGCGAGATTCAGGGTCGGCGTTTTACATTTTGGACATGGCTGTCCGATAAGGCTCTGCTCATGAGCTAGGAGCGCTTGATTTTGAAGAGTTTCTTGTTTTTGATAGCCGCAGTTGGTACATTTGATCGTTACTCTAGCAAAGTCTAGGTCTTCCGACAACAACAAGGTTTTCACGGCGCCCATTTTTAAACCTCTTTTCACCTCTTCTTCGCCGTAGGTAGCTAGACCTGTATCATGTCCAATTTCATAAAGAAACTCTTGCACAATGCGCTTCTCTTCCACGTAGCGAACTTTCCGAAGGATCTCTGGAGCTTTATCCATTATTTCCTGGACCCCCTGTTCACCTACGTAAGCCGTGTCAATCTTATCTATAATCTTGTCTTTCAACGTGTAATTGAGAAAATCTGCCTTCTCAAACTCGTACTTGGTGAATCCAGGTCCCCCAATTATCATGCCCTTCAAGTTAGGTAGAGACAAAAAAGCCTTGTTAGCATGTTCCCCGACACGTTTAAAATAGCTCAGAAGCTGAGCTTCTCTCAGCCTCTCGAATCTCCGCGCTGACTGTCCGCCAGCCCTATGTTTACCGGGCACTCCAGACGTAACTTCGTCAACAATCTGTAGGCGATTGCCTTCCAACGTTGCAAGAGCGGTTGCGGTAGCATCGATAACCAGAATGCCATAAGTCTCCTTTTCCTTAAGCAAATCCTGAAGATGCTCAGTATGGAATCGGTTGTCACATCGATACAGCCATATGTTAATAGGTTCAGGCGGGTCAATAACATAGGTTTCTGTGCGTTCGCTTCCAGGTCCATTTTGTGGAATTGCTCCAGAAAAAATGACCAATCCATTCTTAGGTATTTTACGGAAAAGTTTCAGGCGTTGCATCACCTTTGTTATGGCATCTTGAACATTCTTTCGCGTGGTATCTGATTTAATGTTCGAAGCTGTCCCATGCTCCTGCTTGAGAGTGGCTATCACATCGCTTACTTGACGTCCAGGCGGAACGTAAAGTGAGACCAGTTCGGTACCTCTGCCTTCTTTATGAGCGAGCGTGTCTAGTGCTCTCTTTAAGCGAAACTTTTCGAGCGAGGTTCGTTTTGCTGTGCTCATGTCAAGATTCCACGCTTTCCCAAAGCCTACATTGTAAAGGAACAAATAAGAGTTGCTTTAATTGAACAAGCGCGCGCAACCTGCGTGTATTCTGAGTATCGAACAAACGCTTAACAGGCCTAACCGCAAATTATGGGAAGTGGACCGGGCGGGATTTGAACCCACGTCCTCCTGAGTGCAAGTCAGGCGTTCATACCAGGCTGAACTACCGGCCCTTTAACGTTTCTGTTCACGTTAACTGTAAGGCTTAAGTTAAGACTTTCTAAACCTGATGAATAATTATTTTTAGGTCTCCTTTGGCTTAATGAAAATAAAAAAGAACGAAGTAAGCTGAACGGCTATTCTAGCACATTGTTAGGCGTTTCTCCTGAAAGACTTTGCCTAGCGTCGATTCCAATTGTTTATTACATTGACTTCTTTGAATGAAAGAGAATTCTCTAGAACAATGATCTATAGAAGATTGTTGCATTATTTTTTAATACGGATTCATCTTATGGTTGAATTGTGCGGGCAGAGGCTTAACACTATGTCAATCAGTTGCAGCCTTCCTCTCACTCTTTCACCTCTATACCCGCACACTCAAATTACACAGGTTTGCGTTGATACGCCTGCATTATTAGATCCCACATCTCGGTGTTTTTCAAGAACTGTAGTCCTCTTTGGGTTACTCTGTATCTAGCTAATTCTTGGTTCTTCAACGGGCTTGCGGCCTTTATTGCATCACAAAGAATTAAAAAATCCAAGTATTTGTTTGCCTGTTCAAAGTTGAGGTTGGCACCTCGCATTATGCTCGTCTTCGTTTTTCCTCTTGGGTCGCCGTTAATCGTCTCTAGAATATCTTTCATTATACAAGCTCTGTCTCTATACTTGAACCTGGATATCAGCATCCAATTGAGCAACGCATTAAAAGAGAGATAAGTATGCATAACACTTCTCCCTCCTATATTATGATAAATAATTCTAGAAGATAATTCTTTTGGTGTAAATCCTAAATGTGTTCAAATGGAAATCGAAAAAGAACAATAGACCTTATCTAGCCAGAAACGATTATGCGTTGAATTGCATGTATAAAAATATCTCTATCGTGCTTGATTGACCTTTAGATAACAAATCGTATTGATAGAAATCTAGCTTTTGCGAAAAATAGAAATGCTTTAAGCGAAATACATGGTGTTGGAGGTTGATATATGCCAGTATATGTTCTTCTTTCTACTCTCACTGATGAGGGAAGAAAAACAGTTAAGGCTAGGCCGGAAAGAATCAGGGAAGTAAATAAGGAAATTGAAGCTTTGGGTGCGAAGGTTCTATCGCAGTATGCTGTGCTTGGACCTTACGATTTCGTTAACATTGTGGAAGCGCCTGACAACAAAACTATTTCTCGAGTTTCTTTGGAGCTTGGTTCTAGAGGAACTGTTCAAATTACAAGTTTAGCGGCGATTCCGATAGATGAATTCATTGAAAGCATGAAGAAAAGATGAAGTTGTGTTTCCCTTTTTTCTACCTTTCTTTTTTTGGAATGTAGATTAAACCACATAGTAACCTAAAACTTTCTGCAGCCGTTTCGGTGGTGTATACTGAGCCGACAGCTTCTTGAGTATCTTCATCATCTGAGGCTGAAATTTTGCGATGTCCGTGAGGCTTACCAGTCCCACAAGCCTTCTGTCTTCGATGACTGGAAGTTTCTTGATTTTACTTGCAAACATTAGTTTTGTGGCGTCTTCTAAATCCATGTTGGGGTCCACAACTATGAGAGGCTTGGTCATTATTTGGCGAACCTTAGTTTTCTGGGGATCTCGTAGTTTTGCAATAATCCGCTTCAAGAGGTCTCTCTCAGTGACTATTCCAACGGCTTTCCCTCGCCTGATAACTATTAAGCAGCCGATTTCATTCTTGTTCATTAGTTTCACTGCTTGCATCACGGACGCATCGGAATCCACTATGACGACATCTTCAACCATTATGTCTTCAACCTTAAGCATTACTGGACACCAAGCTAACCTTTCATATGTCTATTAATATAAACTCACAGAAAGCAGAATCAAGATTCAAAATAACATCTCAAGACTACTGAAAGATTGCGATATGCCTGATATACGCTCAAATATACAACATTGCAGTTTTTGTCATTTTAGGGTCGCGGGTATAGCACTTTCTGTCATTTTCTTGCTAGCAGCATCGGGTTTTTTGGGCAAGTTTACCGTAGAAAAAACGATTCTTAATTTCCTAGGCTCACGAACTGACAGTAATTATAGTGTATGCGCGATCGTCTCACTTTTCCTATTAAGCGCTTTTTTGGCTGTGCAATCTTCTTTTTCTGCAAATGGGAGACGGGCGCAACAAAAAAAAGTGTGAGATTTATAGAAATTTTGGTTTTTCTTTGCAAATTGAGAGTAGAAGTTGTCTAAGCTCTTTGCTAAGTTCTTGACTTTTGGCAAATTCTTCCTCTGACATTAGCATAATGTCAGCATAGTGTTTTATCCATTCTAGGGTCATGAAGTCCATGTCTTTTTCGAGTTTCACAATAGCATCCTTCAGTTTCTTTGCACCCTTGTGTTTTATCATCTTCGTTTCTAAATCAACCAAGTTGGATGCAATTTTATCACTGCTTTCTACTTTGAAGCCGATTTTGTTCAATCCTTTCAGGACATCCAACATGTCAACTTTTACTGTTTCTTTGCGAAGCGATCCAATACTACAGATGAAGGTTTCTGCTGTTGCCTGATAATAGCTTTCAATGATATGATCAATGCGTTCTTCTCGTGAAACTTCTACTAGACCCGACCTTTCAAGCTTCTTAATGTGATGATAGATTGTTTGCGGTGTTATGCCTAGTTCACCTGCTATCTGGCTCACTGTCAGTTCTTTCACCCTTAGTAGAAAGATTATTTTTCTTCTAGTTTCGTCGCCAAGTAATCTGAAGGCTTCAGGACCAACTTCCTTTATTGGTTTCAACTATTTCACCATTTTACAAAAATGAGGATGAGGATTTTTAAGAATCTTGTGGACTATTTTCCACAGCAGTCTTCGTATTTGGCTCCGCTTCCACATGGACATGGATCATTTGGCTTTGGTTTGTTGGCTTTTGATTTGCAGGAAGTCACCCTTCTCACCTCATTAACATCATCATATTACAAGTATATTATCCTTTTGGTTGGACAGACGTATTCATCTTAATAAAAGCGCAACCTTTATAAAGCACTCGTGTGCAAGTACTAAAACAGACGTTTAAATAGTAAGATGGTGGTGGTAGGAATGGAATGGAAAATGTTTGAAACAAGGGAAAGATTTCGCTCAGCTAAAGAAAGGCTGTTCAGATTAATTAAGGGCTTAGAAAAGGAAAGCTCTAAATCCTTTTCCACTCCAGTTTTCACAGTTGCTCTATATGAAACGGTGAGCTCAAGTAAGAACAATTCCTTGGAAGCGGAGTTGAAAAAAGCAGAAGCATTAATGTACCAGCGAATGTTCGATCGACCAAAGTGAAACACTCCAAAATCGGAAACACGCCCACATATCCCACTTGTTTGTTAAGAAAGCGTGGCAAATGTGGAGACGCGTGCAACGGAAAAGGGTGGAGGTTGAAAGGGCTACGTGTGTAGTTGTTTGCCGTTTTCGAGCCGTCTTCTCTCTCCTTTCTGATGTGTATAAACACACGTGGTCCAACAAACAATGATGCCCGCGCGCGTATTCTACTGATTTTTCCACGCTTACATATATAGGCCTGATATGCTTGGGATATTTTTTTGAATTATTACCAGTTATTTGCCCATTATAGACTGGTTGAATTGAATCTTTTGGTATTTGATAAGTATAATGTGAGCACATGGCAAGGTTGGAAGCAGGAAGTCGATCTGCCTCTATCTGCGTTCGCACTAGTTTTATTTGTGATGTAATAGCAAACATCGTATAAGGTAGAATGAATATGAGGAGAGCAACAGCCGTAGTTGTGCGAGTAACGGGCACTTGCAGCGCTAGCTACAAGTTGGGTGACAAAGTTTTAGTTAACCTAGACAACGCTTGCATAGAAAAAAAGGAGTCCGACAATCTGTGTATTTTTGCGGTCAGTGCCATTCTAGCTAATATGTCGAGAATTAAACAAGGCGAGGAAATCTTAGCGTCATGCCCTGATCCGGCAACAGGTCTTGGTGGTAATGTCATTTTCAAAATTGTAAAGGAGGAATTCAATGATGAAAGTATTGGCCGGTCCGAGTAGGATTTTCGGGATGTGCCCTGCTGGTCATAAACCGGGAGATAAACTCATAATTGAAGGAACGACAGTGCGAGCGGTGAAAGGACCAATCTGCTATGTTGCCATGTCAGCATTCACTGACCAAGTAACACAGATACAAAGGCACGAGCGGGTAACCAGCCACTTATCTTGTCCCGGTTGCTGTTTCGAATCCAATCAAGAAAACAGAGTCGTATTTGTCCTTGGCAGCAAAGATGCATGGGGGCTTTCCAAGAAATACTCTGAATATAATTGGGCAAGGATTGATGGGAGGGAGACTAAAACCTCGAAGCGTTATTGTGACCTATGTTGGAAACTTACACAAGCCGGCGACTACGCGGCGGCTCAACTGGCAATTGAGCAAGCCATGAAGTATCTTAAACCTCTCGGCTGAATAGACAAATTACCGAAATTCTGGTCACCAGCCTTGCGAATGTAAGCGTCTGGTAAGCGCCGATATGACCCTAGGTAGGCAAGATTCTGTAGAATCTGAATGGGCATTACATCATGGCATGCGCGCACTGAGAAGTTATTTAACTTTCTAAGACAATCAAGATATGTGGAAAAGATGAAGTCATTCCATGTTGGGCTGGCAGGTCTCATCGAAAAGAATGATAAATTCCTTGTGCTCAGAAGATCTGCAGACAAAGACTTTGCACCAGACAGTTGGGAACCTGTAACTGGAAGATTGGAAGCGGAGGAAAATCCAAAAGATGGAATTCTAAGGGAGATTGAAGAGGAGACAAGGATCAAAGCTCAAGTTGTAATGCCTGTTGATACATGGTTCCTTTTCAGAGCTAGTAAGGAATTTCCAATGATCTTTATAGCTTTTTGGTGTAAACATGTTAAAGGAAAAGTAAAGCTAAGTTGGGAACACTCTGAACACAAGTGGATTACATTAAGCGAAGCCATTGGAGAACCTGCGCTTCAACATTTCCATCGATGTTTCAAACGTATAAAGAAAATAAAACAGCACCTGCCTAAAGATTTCGTTCTCTAAATAAACACAAAGAATTATGCGTGCGTATATACTTTTTTCTGGGGATTTTTTATACGGTTATTTGCTATGATTTGTTGGCTGTTCGTGTAGATCATTACATCGAAATCTCCGGTCTTCGGAAGCGAATGAAATTCTTCCCTTCATCTGGGTGTCCAGCACGCGCTCATACGCAAAGATATTTACCATTCCATCGACCATTAGTGTTTGTGGTGTTACTCGATTGGTGAAATGGGAGTACAAAGTGATGCCGCTAAAGACAAAGGTTCGCATAGACCATTTCACAGCAGAAAAAAAACCCACAATAGAAAGCGTCCAAGACGAGTTAAACGTCTTAGGCAAAGATGGATGGGAATTAGTAAGCGTTCAAAATATCCGCCTAGAAGATGGCAGACTATT
>JGI2172J19969_10000106_pt1 | contig 30930 bp, 26 predicted proteins | sample DeeMarSWOR230_32_FD_19969 | JGI IMG/M metagenome (IMG submission 19969)
GTAGATGCCTTCACCATCATAGCATACTTTTTCAGCATCAACCATGTCCACGTTGAAGGGCACAGTTCCCTCAGGCAGCTCACACCAATCCCAATCGCCGAAGCACTGTTCTTTAACAGGGTCAATACCGAAGGCGACATTTACATTGTCTAAGAGAGTTGGCTCTGCAAAGGACGGAACTGGATCCGCAGAAGCCGCCGGCATCGGCATCATAGAAACTGCTATAATAGCGGCTAAAACAAGTGATACTAGCAACAATTTACTTTTCATTTTTCCTTCTCCTTTCTTTTTTTGCGCAAAGGATTATTGTTTCTGTGCAAATATAGGGTTTGTGGAAACTAGTTCTATTTGCGAACACATATTGGAAAATGGCCACATAGAATCTACAGTGCTTTTAGCGCGCGAAAGTATCTGAGAGGAAAGTCATAGGTGCGCATTCATTGCTAAGCTCAACAATTAGAGAATTCAGAGGTTCGAAGAGGTGGATATTCTTCTTGGCTCTGTTAGTCGCAGCATCTTGTCTTATATCTTTATGGGGACTCCAAGATCCAACATACAAGTCGGTTATCTTTGTGGCAGCATTTTTGATAGCTGTCATTGGCTCTGTGCTAGTAGGAGTTCCCCTTCAAGAAGGTGGAAGTGCGGGCGCCTGCGTGCGCGTGTGTGAGCGCCTTCTATAGTATACTGCTGCCAGCAATACTGCAGTCATGAATAGTGGTAAAAGGATGACAGATGGAAACTCCGGTATTGGAATCTCAGGGAGGTCTTCATCGTGTATGATTCGGATATATTGTCGACCAGTCTCTGCGAATACCATATCCATGAGAAAGTCGCCATCTAAGTCACCGATGTAAAATCTGGTAGCATCTTGGGTCCCACACGTTGTGTGGGAGAGTTCAGTCCAAGTCCAGTTATCAAGACTTCCATTTCCTAACTTGACACGCCCATATCTGTAGTAGAAACCAGCTCCCCACCCTGAAACAACCTCCTTGTAACCGTCATCATCAAGATCATATACTCCTATTCTACTTATGTAATAGTCACTTCCAGTACCCCCCATGTTGAACTTGTACCACACATCAGCAATGTACTTGAACAAGTATGCAGCCCCACCACTAGAATAACCATATCCTGAATAGTGACCCGCTCCTACAACTATTTCGTTCTCTCCATCATTATCCGCATCGCCTACAGCCACATCTCGTATTGGCCAACCGACGTCACTGCCAATAGTTGTGTTAGCCCACATCGAACCTGAACCGTGAAATTCATAAAGCATTTCTCCATAGGAGCCCACAACTATCTCATTTTCACCATTATTATCAGCATCACCAATAGCGAGGCCTAGGATCATTCCGTCAAGATCAGAGCTTAGAACAAATTTCGTCCAGTTGTGATAGCTTCCCTCATACAAATATAGGTCACTACCTGTAGTACCTACAACTACCTCGTTCTCTCCATCGTTATCCGCATCACCGATTTCTACGGTTGCTCCATAACCCGCCGCTATTGAATCAACCTCATCCAAACTCCAGTCATTTCCCGAACCATTAAAGACTAGGACCCTTGGATTATCTGACCCTGTCACAGCAACTATCTCGTTTTGTGCATCATTGTCAGCATCCCCTACACACAAATCAATGATTGCAGCACCTGCATCGGAGATTACGGCAAGCTGCCCCCACGTATCTAGGATCTTTTCAAAGAGGGTTATCTGCCGCGCACTGTCCCCTGTAACAATCTCCATTATATCATCATTATCTGGATCCCCCATTACAACAGCCTGCACATTGCCTGGAGCATTCCCAATGTTTTCGAATAACCAAGTAATTGCATGTACATTAGAAGAAACCAAACAAAAGGTCAGCACAAGAAAAATCAATAACATAATCTTCTTCACTTAACTCTCTCCTCTATCGTGTCTATATGTACATCCTATAGTAAATAACATTTTCGCGGCGCGTGTAAGGACTCCATTTACTCCTATTAAACCCAGCGAAGATGTATACCAAAGTGCCTGCCACGCCCTTCTTTTGGTTTGCACACTCATGCGCGCGCGCTAAGGGGATACTTTGAAGGTGGATGCTGCTGCAAGTATAGTTTCTTCTGCAAGAGATGGAAAAGTACAGTATGATTGGAGTGAAGGTGACACAGACGTAACCGGCGTATATCTTGGAGAGTTTGAAATCACCTTTGCAGATGGCAAAGTCTGCACCTGGCCAACAGAAGGAGACTTTGAAATAATCTTCCGCAAAAAATACGCTTAGCAATAGTGCTCACAAAGCTTTCAACCAATTGAAATATCATATCTTACACGAAACAAAAAAAGGGAAGGTCATGGATTTTTGATTTGCCATATGCGGACTCGCACAAAGTTCCAGTAGGGATCAGTTGCGCCTCTGCATAGAGTTATCGTATCAGGCGTGCTGTGGATCCATGCTAAGCCAGTTCCAATACCAGTTCTTATCAACTTCAACCTGGACGCCGAAGACCCAGCTAAGACATAGTCTCCATCACTTGTTTGGACTATACAGTTCACGTTGAATTGCTCAAATGTTCGGTTCCATTCTGGTGTTCCTGTCCAATCAGTCTTAGTCAATTGGGAATTGCCTGAGATAGGTCCTGCTAATGCGAATCCTCCGTCTAATGTCTGAACCAAGCAGCTTGTGGATGTGTGGGCGTAAGGATAAGTCTGATTCCAGATAGGGTGACCAGTAGAATTCGTCTTTAGAATCCAAGTTTGATTGCCTGAACTGCCGGCGAGAGCGTAGCCTCCATCATTGGTGTAGATAAGATCGTTGTAGCCAATGATTCCATCGTAACCAGCATAGGTTCGATTCCAATGCATAGTCCCATTTGGAAATGTCTTGACGATGGAAGTAGCTCCATACGTTTCATGTATGTATCCCATTAATGCGTATCCTCCGTCGGAGGTTTGAACTACTGAGATTGCTTCACTGTTGGTGTGTGTGCCATACGTGTGGTTCCAAACGTGTTGACCGGTAACATCCGTTTTTACCAGCCACATGTCAAATCCTATTTGATCTCCCCAAGCTTTACCCGCGAGAGCATAACCGTGGTCCTTCGTCTGTACAAGTGACCAACACGAGTCACTCCAATTTCCCGCACCATTATATGTATGATCCCATTCCAGTGTCCCGGCAGCATCTGTTTTGACAAGCCAGAAATCAACATTTCCTTCACTACCTATTCCAATTCCTCCTAAAGCAAATCCTCCACCCACTGATTGAACTACGCATGTCCCGCCGTTGTAGGTTCGATTCCATAACAAGTTTCCTTGTCGGTCTATTCGAATGAGCACTTCGCTCGTGACTATTACATATCCCAAGTCACTAGTTCGAATTATATCTTGAACGACGCCAAATTCATAATATGTCTTGTTCCACCCTGGAACATACTCAGACAGTCCATAATGCATCTGGTGAATTCCACCATCAATCGTTGTCTTTCCAGTCACTTCCACCAGAACATCAGTGTTGTTCAGAAGATGAGTGTACGTGTAGCACTGGCCAGCTTTGTCAGTTATGTCAATCCAACCACTGTCGCGAAGTAATCCAGCCTTAGTTAAGAATGAATCTCCTGTACTGCCAAACTTTCTGGCAACCCATCCTACATCTCTCATATCGACTTCGCCATTATCATCCAAGTCACACCAAGGATCATAAACAGGTAGTGATTGACTACTTGTCGGCAAAATCTTTAACAAAGCGACTGATAGACAAAGTGTTAAAAAGCCTACAATCAACAAGTCTCTCTTCATTGAACTATCACCTCCTTCCTTTTCTCTCTTAAGAAGCGAATAGTAGATTCAAAGTTCCATTTTACATTTGTGAAATAAGCTTCTATGAAAACCCGATAAAGCTTCATAGATAAACGGGCACATTACAATTTGATATGAAGTTAGCGCGCGCGAGAAAATTCATCTAGCAGATTCAGAATGTCAGATTCAAAAAAGATTCCTGCTCTATACTCATCAACTTTCTTATAGTCTGAGTTCAACTTTTCGCCCATCGAGTTCGACTCTGTGCACAGAAGTTCTATCTGAAACTATGGAAAAATCAAAAGTTTTAACCTAGTGAAAACTCAGCAAAACTCTTCTACTCTATGAATTCAATGCGGAGTCAGAAAAGAAGCTCAAAACGAGGGAATCTAAGTCTAGTCTGAGAAGCTCTAAAAGCCAAATTTTGAGTCATTATTTTTCCGTGAGTTATTAGGGTAAAAACTGAGTTTTCTAGTTTTTGGCGATTGAGAACATTTTGGTAACATATTTGGTAGTTTTCTCCATGCTTTTCTATACGTTCAAACAATGCGCGCGCGATAATAGGGTTCCATAGTATCTACTGTGCAAGCGAGCTTTGCATCGAAGGCACTTACATATTCAGACTCCGCTTGCGTAGTTTGTTAGCCTTATGTCGATGCTGGCGTGTATTGATTGGCACCTTTTCTTTATTAACGACAATTGCACAGCATATTCTATCTGGAAGAGGTGCATGTTATGAATGTTCTCAATCTGTATTTTTCCTCTACAGGCAACACGGAGAAAGTAGCCCTCAAAGTCAGAGACACTGTAAAAGAGTTAGGTCACAACGTGGAGACAGTTAAGATAACTGATGGGAACATAGATGTGGACGTACTGAAATTCGATTTTGTTTTTGTCGGATCTGGCGTGTATGGGCAGCTCCCTGGTAAACCCATGATTGAACTCCACAGAAAGCTACTGCAGAAATATAACAAGGAGGGCGAAATAAAACAGGCTTCCCCAAGAAGACCTCAGGCAAACGTCGTGGTCTATTGTACTTATGGAGGAGTGCATACCGGTATCAATGAGGCAATTCCAGCAGTCAAATTTATGGGACAGTTATACGACCACTTAGGCTATACTATAGTGGAAGAATGGTATGTAGTAGGAGAGTACAAGCCAGATAGACTCCGGAATAATTCAATCGGCGGGCGCTTAGGTGATATTCGAGGAAGACCAAACAAAGAAGATCTCAAAGATGTAGCCGAAAAGGTAAAGGGAATCCTTAAAGCATCCTCATCTTAATATCCATTGATTAGCCATGAAGCACTGTTGGCGCGCTTTTTTTGACCCAATCAAACGCCATTTATCCTTCAGCTTAACCATTAGTGCGCACGGTACGTAATGTGGAATTTCTTTTTAAATAAGATTCTAGTTCTTAATTTGACAGATTGGCAACATAAATGGTGATGATCTTGGTAAACAAGAATCTTGTAGGTAGATGTGGAATCTATTGTGGTTCTTGCATTATTTTCAGGGCATATAAAGATTCTGAGAAGCTTCGACAGAAAATTGCTGAAAGAGAAAATTGTAAACCTAAAGATATTCGTTGTGAAGGTTGTCAAACAGTCTTAGTTGATGGGTGGGAAAGCGAGGAATGGGGTAAGAATTGCCAAATAGTCAAATGTCTGGAAGCTAAGGGTTTGAATTTCTGTTACGAATGTACCATATATCCGAACTGCGAAAAATTCCGTGCTCTAGCTAAACACTCTTTAACATATGGTGAAGACCTAGCGGAGAATCTTAATAAAATTAGAACAAATAAGGTTGAAGAATGGCTGGAAGAAGAAGCAGAGAAATGGAAATGTCAGAAATGTAGAAAATCGATCTCTCGGCACTTGACAGATTGCCATTGGTGTGGGACAAAATTAAGAGAGCAGCTTCAACATGAAACTTGAAAACTCAGAAAATTGGAGTATTTCTGTTTGTGGTCTAAACTGTGCAAAATATGAAAGATGTAAATGTTAAATGGAGTATTACTAATATAGATTATCAAAAACCCAATAGGCTTTGCTTCTAGAAGTCATAAGAATTCATACTATCAGTAGCTTGCATCGTGGAAAAATTGGTAATATGCAAAGTCTTATAATTGCATAGGATCATGATCGTATACGAGGAGGGTTGGCATGATTAGGAAACTTGGATGTGTAGAGATTCCTGTATCGAATATGCACAAGTCCACTTCATTTTATGAGAAAGTTTTGGGGCTCAAGAAGACTTATGAGCACCCGGTTTGGACATCTTTTGATATGGGCGGTGTATCATTTGCTCTTGCAGCAGCTGGAACAAAGAGAAGTGAGAAGGGAACAGAAACATGTAACAGCTGTTCGTTATGCATATTCAGATATATCGCTAGAAAGATAAAGCAAGGCGAAGATGAGCCTTCAGCGACTTCCGTAATCTATTTAGAGATTGATAACCTCGATGAATTCTACAGCAAGTTGAAAAGTCAAGGTGTAACATTTATCGCTGAACCTAAAGAACAAGGTTGGGGAGGCCGTACTGCTGTTATGCTTGATCCTGACAGCAACATAATTGTTCTTTCTGAAGCATAGACCATGATTTATACACACGTGTCATGAAAGAATGGGCTTTGAATGGTGTGTTCTGTTAGAGCCGAATCACTTTTTTATTCATAGGAAACTGAGTGAATATTGTATTACATAGATTATCATGAAAAATGCCATGAGCAACAGTATTGTGATGCCCAAGTTTTTTAACCATTCACCCTTGCTGGATGCTATGCCGAAGGGGATCCCTATGAGGAAACCTGCAACATGAGCCACATATCCTACGTTTCCACCAAACCCTAAACTGACTGCGAAAACATTGAAAATAAAGTATAAAATGGCTACCAAGCCTAATGGTATGAAAAGGAAAAGCACTGACGATTTCAAAGGCTTAATCAGCATTGCCGCAGCAGCCAAGGTGAAGATTGCCCCAGAAGCCCCGATCATCAGAACGTCGGACCCATAATAGAACGAGCTGATTATGACAGAGCCAACGCCTCCAACAAAAAAGGCTGTAATGGCTATTTTTGTGCCTGCTTCTTCTTCAACCACATTTCCAAAGACATAGAGGAAGATGATGTTACCTATTAGGTGCGCTGGGTCGAAATGTAAGAAAAGGGTTGTAATTGGAGTCCACAAGGCACCTTGTGCAAATCTGTCTCCGCTGTAAACCAGATACTCTTCTATGAAACTTTGATATTTGTACCAGTAGATGAGACTAATGAGAATGCAAACGAGTATTAGAACATTTATTTTTTTCATGATTTTTGATCAATCCAAGAATTCATGTTGACAGGTTGTTTATATAAAAGTTTTTTGAAGTATTAGCCATAGTCACTTAACAACATGTGCTTATGGATAAAGTGAGTCACCAGAATAGTGAAATGGTGTCAAAGGTAAACGCATCTATTTATCGCTAGGATTTAGTTCGAATAGCACACCTTCTCTTGTGAACCCATGTTCTTGGTAGAATCTAATTGCTTCCTGGTTATCTTCTCTGGTAGTAACATGGATTTCGATCACTTTTCTTCTCTTCGCATTTTCTATGGCTTTCTGCATTAGTTGTGAGGCTATTCCTTTCCTTCTATGTTCCTCTTTGACGAAGAGACTTGTTATATCTGAATTCACTCCAGCGTGAAGGGGATCAACATAGAATATCTGATGTAAAAAAGCAACAATGCACCCATCATATTCAACCACAAGCAATTCACCATCTGTATCTTTTATGACATTGCGTAAAGTTTCACCTCTCTGGAGATGCCAGTCAGAGAACTCTAAGAAGAGCTCTTCTAGAATTGGTATATCTTCTTCACCAGCTAATCTAATATTTAATGACATATTACTCACATGATACTTTTGAGATTGCTTAGTAAATCAAAGCGTGCGTACTATAAGGTTTTACGACTCTAGCAGTAATGGATCCTAGAATTCCTTAGCCCACGCTATGTGAAAAATGGACGAATAACCCAATATTATGAAGTGAACCATTCAAATTCAGAACTCAGAATCGCTGTTAAGTTACTCTCCCTTTTCTTCGAAGTCAAATCCAGTTTCTTTCAGTTCTTCCCACATATCTAAGGCTTGTCTAGTATAAACTGCTTCGTTTGAATCATAATGTGTTTTGCATGGAAACTCTTCACATAAGAAACAGCTTTCAACCTTCTTGTTCTTAGCGCATTCCCAGAAGATACAGCCTCTATGTGTCTCTCTCGTTTTCCTCAGCTGTTCACTAACCCAGTTACATCCAAAACATCTGTTACGGTCAAGTCTAAAAGTTGGACAAAAGCCACAATAGACACCACACACTCCAACTTGGTCTTTCAACTTACGAGCCACTTCAATCATTACTAGTTCCACAAGCTCTACTATAACTCTTAACATCCACGCTAAAGCAAGCTAGATCAGTTGCAGTCATACCGCTAAACCCTCTTTCTTCTTTTCCAAACAAAGGGAGTGGTTGGCCTATTCTCTTGCTTTTTCCACGATTGAGAAGACCAGCCATATCACCACGCCATAGATTACTCCATTGAGGATTGCTGAAACCAACGTTCTCACATTGAACCCGCTCCATTCCACGTTTGGATCTATGCCCATTACGTCGCTGACAGCATTGCCTGGAGGCAGTTCATTGTAAGCAAATAAGGTTATTGCCAAGAAGATTATGAAGGATATCACAAATACTACTGCTCCTTTCATATGATTCACTCCTTAAGGTCTATTCTATGAATGAACATCCCTTAATAAGCTTGATGGAGGCATAGAATCACTACATATCAACACCCAATATGCAAATTCTATCGCGTTCAATTCAACCAGACGCCACATGCATATAATGTGCATTAGAATTTCTTCCATAATTTCATAACTCATTGTGTATGTCAAACCAGACATTTGTGTCAAGACAAATGGGCATTGTTTGTCTATAAAGATAAGTCTCTTTTATAAGTCATAAAACTAAAGATCAAGTCCGATAACCTGACTTCAAGGAGACTATTGATGAAAATCCTGTTTATAGAGCCACCAAGAGAATTCTGGTTTGTGATGGGAGAATATCTCCCGCCACCCTTCGGAATCATACAACTTGCAGCTTACCTTGAAAGAGAAGTTGAAGATACAGAGATAGAAGTGTTAGACTGCACAACTCAGCAGACAGGTTGGAGTGAGATCGGACGAAAGATTGAATCGTTCAATCCTGATATTGTGGCTGCCAGTGCATTTGCAGCCTGCAATGTTTACCTAGTCTTAAGAACCTTTGAAATCGCTAAGAGGGTAAACCACGAGACTCTCACAGTTACCGGTGGGCAGTACTTCACTGCAACAGCTCAAGAAAGCTTGAGAAAATATCCTGAAATAGATGTTATCGTCAGAGGAGAAGGAGAAGAAACATTGACGGAACTGGTGAAAAACGCAGCTAGAAAATCTCAGTTTCCAAACATAAGGGGATTATCCTTCCAGCACAATGGAAAGATCATACATAATGAATCAAGGCCACTAATCAAAGATTTGAATAGTCTTCCATATCCCGGGTATCACTTCGTCCAAGATCTGGTTCATAAATATCATTTCGCTGCAATGGCTGGTCGTCATGCTCCATATGTTCTTATTGAAGGTGCAAGAGGTTGTTCCCACAAGTGTACCTTCTGCACACAATGGAGACACTGGGGTGAAGTTTGGAGACTCAAGAAACCAGAAAGAATTGCAGATGAAATAGAATTTTGTTATAATAACTATGATAGCAGATTCATATGGTTGACAGATGACGATTTTGGTCCAGGTAACAGAGCAAATGAACTCGCTGATGAACTTATCAAACGTGAGTTGGGAGACGACCTGATGCTTTTTCTCCAGTGGAGATGCGATGACATCATCAGAAATGAAGAAGTGTTGCCTAAGTTGAGAAGGGCAGGGCTCTACTGGGTCATGATGGGTGTAGAGAGCCCTAGAGACTCTACATTGGAAAGTTACCGAAAGGGTATAGCGGCAGAACAAGCAGTTAAAGCTGTGAGATTGTTGAAGAAACACGATATTTTCTCACATGCAATGTTTGTTATAGGTGACAGAAAGGACACAAGCGAGTCAATTGAACAGTCGAGAGAGTTTGCCAACGAGTTAGATCCAGACTTTGCAATATTCACTGCTCTCACACCCTTCCCTGGAACTGAGATCTATGAAGAAGGAAAGAGAAACGGTTGGATTGAGGATTCCAACTTGTCACATTACGACATGGCTCATGCAATCATGCCCACTGAGACACTGTCAAGAATGGAAGTACAGGAGGAACTCTACAACTGTTATCGAAGTTTCTACGGATCATGGAGAAGAAGAATAGGAGGAGTGTTTTCAAATAACAAGCTGAAGCGTAGACTTTACAGACATATGGTGGGTCAAGGCGTAATAAGACAATTCAGAAATCTAATCCAACTAAAAGTCTAAACTATCCATAATAAAACGTCAAACAGGTTAGCGCATGCGCCAACATACCTGTCTGTAATTACAAGATTTCTTTTGCTGCGTTTTTGTAGATTTCCAAGTCATCTTTTGTGAATAGGACAAAGATTACCTCATCAAGCTTGTCTTCTTTTTCTAAAAACTCTTTTACGGTTTTTAAGGTTATTCGGCTCGCCTTCTCTATAGGATATCTATATACGCCTGTACTTATGGACGGAAAGGCCATAGTCTTCAATCCTTTGGATACTGCCAATTGTAGCGAGTTATGGTAGGCGTTCACCAAGAAGTTAGGTTCACCTCTGTTGCCCCCATGCCATATAGGTCCAACAGTGTGTATCACATGTCTTGTCTTCAGATTGCCTCCAGTAGTAATAACAGATTTTCCTGTCGGAAGACCATCCGGCCATTCTGTAGTTCTTATCTGTTTACATTCTTCAAGTATCTTTGGTCCGCCTTTTCGATGGATTGCTCCATCTACGCCACCACCGCCCATAAGACTTGAATTTGCCGCGTTGACTATTACATCTGTGTCCATATCAGTTATGTCTCCATGGACCAGGCAGATTCTTGCTTTGCCGATTCGAAATTCAGTGTCAGTCATTTTCTGTCAATCCTGATATTCCAAACGCAATTTAGATTCTTAAGCATTTAATCTACTAAACCTTCACAACATAGAATTAATATCTCCATGTATATATCTAAAGGATACAATCAAAAATATAATTCTGGGATTTGCCTGTCCATTTTCTTGTTTACATGACTGAAGGTTTATCAGGTGGATTATGACTTGTTTGAAAAGAGGTGAAAATCGGTATTGGATTTCAGCAGATTAGAGGATTTCATTTTTGAAAAGATGTCCAAGACCCATTTGCCTGGATTAAGTATAGCCATTGTTAAAGATGGAAAAGTGATTTACAGTAGGGGTTTCTGTTTCAGAGATTTAGAATATGGTCTTACTGCTACATCTAGCACTCTCTATGGAATAGGTTCCGTCACTAAATCCTTCACGGCATTGTCTGTCATGCAACTTGTGGAGGAAGGAAGACTGAGCGTGGAGTATCCAGTCAGTAAGTACATTCCATTAGACCTCAAATCCAAGGGAGAACCGATCAAAATATGGCATTTATTAAGTCATGTTTCCGGAATACCAGCTCTGGCTTATGCGGAAGCCTTTATCCGATTCAGGACAGGAGCTGATGATAATTGGATACCTATAGCAAGTCATGAAGACCTTTTCACTTTTATGAGAGAAGCGGACCAATGGGCTTTGACCAAGCCTGGTGAAAGATGGTTCTACTTGAATGAAGGCTACTTAATTCTAGGATATATCATCGAGAAACTTTCCGGCATTGACTATGAAGAATATGTGAAGAAGAAAATTCTTGAGCCTTTGCAGATGGATAGAAGCTTCTTTAAAAGAGAGGAAGTGGAAGCAAACTCAGATGTAGCGATTCCCTACATAATTACGAGAGACGGAGAATGTAAAAAATCCCAATTCCCTTACGGTCCAATATCTTCCGATGGCGGATTGATAAGTAATGTTCTAGACTTAGCCCGGTACATAACCATGTATCTTAACCGCGGGAAATATGACGGAGGGACCTTGATATCTTCAAAGTATATAGAGGAGATGGAAAAACCTCGAGTGAAATTGCCTCTGCAGGTTTTCGATGGAGAAGCCTACGGTTACGGCTTACATATAATTCCCAACTTCCTAGGTAACAAATTGGTGGGCCATGGTGGTTCTGTGCTTGTGGCTACGGCTTCCATGGAATATGTTCCAGAAAAAAGGATAGGCATAGCTCTTCTAGCAAATGGAAGTGGATACCCTCTATCACAGATAGGACATTATGGACTTGCCTTAATGCTTGGTGGAGACCCTGAAAACCTTCCATTCGTCAAGGTAGAGAGAACATTGGACTCGTTAGCTGGACTTTATGAGACGTATAAAGGAACGATGAAGGCACAAGTTGTTACCAAGGGAGGAAATCTTAGCTTAGAAATCAAGGACAAATACGTAGATATGATTATGCCTCTAATACCTGAAAACGTGGAAGGTGAAGTGAAAACTTTTTATACAGTTGAAGCTGGGACGAAGCTTCCTGTAGAGTTTATAGTCAAAGGAGACACGATAGATCTGATTTATGAGCGATATAGATTGAAGAAAGTTGGCCATCTAAATTAATGCTAAAATAATAAACCATGTCCCAAATCCCACCAAGACTATAAAGCAAAATCCGAAAATCAAGTTACGCACTCTTTTAGTCCAGAAACGTCTAGACTTAAAGACAGTCATAGAAACAAATGTGTCCCATAGAAGGTCGCAGGACCAGTGCGTTACTGCGAAGAGTAAGACACCAATAAACCCGAAAAACGAAGCATTCACTATTAAAGTGGTACCGACAGTCGTCCACCAAAGAAAAAAGTAAGGATTGGCAATGGTTGCGAGAAAACCCGCAACAAAAGAGCTATGTGTAGGCTCTTCATATTTTTCGTTTGCCTTTTTTTCAGCCCTAAATGTTTGGACACCCATATAGATTAGGATTAAACCTCCTGCAAAGCTTATACTCTTCTGAACTATGCTGGAAGCTAAAAATTCAGCAAGTCCGAAATAGATAAGAAACATTAGGGGAAACTCTATCACTCCGTGACCTAAGGCAATAAATGCTCCCGCAATCTTATTTCTATATCCTTTGGTAACAGTCACGGCAAATACCTGTCCAGGCATCATAACTCCTGACAAAGATATGAACATAGCTGACAGCAAGAAAAAGATGGGATCCATGATGAATTCCATGTCTTCACCTAAAACGACATTTTTTATTTATCTGCTCATGTCTCTGTCTTTCCAACACTGCCAATAAAACATGCTTGCAACTTTACTATTTCTGTACTGTCTTTCGCTTTCGCATAATATTCCAACATTTCTTGATTCAATTCAGTGAAGGTATGTCCCCATCTAAAGATAGACAACAGTTGGTTGGCTCCTTCCTCAAATCCAGCGATGAACATGGCTGCAGTCAAAGCCTCTACGGTGGTNAGTTTGGTTGGTTTACCAAAATTAACTGGGTTGCCTGCAATCAAAAATGGTAGGCAGCGAGATGTCCCTCTCACACGTTTNACCAAGAATCTCTCCGCTTGTTCCCAACTACAGTCTAATGCAGCCAGTCCGAATCTTTCNACACGTTGTCTGTCAGCCATGGAAAAGGCGGTTTTTGAGAACGGGTTGAGCACAATAGCTCTTCTCGGTAGAAGCCTTACTTGCGTTACTAGGCGAACCAGTCCGTGACGCCCAAGTTTCAAAGCTGTACACTTTTTCGGATCACATTGCCCAGCATGATAAACAACGATCTTAACCTTTCCTTGCACTTGTCCCTCGCACCTTTAAATGGCTCATGGGATCATCCAAGACAGATGGAATCCGCTCAAGTAAATCCGTTGCGACCATATGATAACCTTTCTCCTCAAAAACAAAGTCTCCAGCAGAACCATTAACAAAAGCACCAGCAACAGCAGCTTTAAAAGGATCTATTTGCTGCGCCAAGAAAGCACCCACAATTCCGGAAAGCACATCCCCTGTTCCTCCAACAGTCATGCCTGGATTACCAGTGAAATTCAGCTTGAAACCTTTCCCATCACAGATTATATCTGTCGGCCCTTTCAGCAATATCACTGCTTCTAGCTTCGTTGCGATCTTTTGCACTTCTGAAACGCAATCGATAGAATTATCAGGCAGCCTTTTGCCGGTGAGTATAGCAAATTCGCCAGCATGAGGTGTAAGTACCAAAGGTATGCTTAAAGATTCTTGGAATTCTGCAAAGACTTTCAATCCATCCGCGTCCAAGAGTAATGGTCTACTAGCGCTTTCAACAACCCTAACAATGGCCTTGACAAATTCTCTGGTTTCAGAATGCAACCCAAGACCAGGTCCTAAAACAACTGCGTTGGATGTTTCTATGTAAGCTCTTAATGCAGACACATTGCTCGGGTTAAGGTGTTCACCCTCAAGTTTGATGGTGATTAGATTTGGCGATATAGAAGATAATGCAGAAGCTGTTTTCGCCGGGGCTGCAATATAAGTTAAGTCGACACCAGTGCGTAATGCAGCCAAAGCTACCAGAGCCGGGGCTCCAGAAAAAGTTTCACTTCCTCCAATGACTAGTAAGCGTCCGAAATCACCCTTATGAGATTTAAATGGACGTGGTTTCGTGACGTGCAGAACATCTCCTGGACCTGCAAAATTCTCAAGTTTCTCAGGTAAGCCTATGGCTTTTACAACTAACTCGCCTACGTAATTTTTCGCGTTTTCAAGTCCCTTTTTCTTCTTGTGAAATGTTATTGTCAAATCAGCTTTCACAGCATTGCCCAAGACTTCCCCCGTATCAGAATCTATTCCAGTTGGCACATCAACAGCCACTCGAAAAGCGTTCATAGTGTTAATTTTATCAACTAATTGTGAGACAGGTGGTCTCAACTTTCCTTTTGTACCAGTTCCAAGAAGTGCATCAACAACTATTTCTGCTCTCACTTCCGGTATAAGTGAGCTGTCGTACACTTCATGGATGAGAATGTTTTCTTTCAAGAACTGCAGAACTCTCCAGTTTTCCAAAGCAGCTTTATGAGCGATTCTGTTAGCTTTCCCTGCAAGGACAACTATAACTTTAAAACCTGTTGAGGATAGATGTCGTGCAATGACGAAACCGTCACCACCGTTTCCACCCAAACCACAAAAAATTGCCACCGATTTGTCTGGTTTGAATCTTGAAGCAATCCCCAACGCTACATTATGACCTGCATTTTCCATTAATTGAAGTCTGGAAACTCCGAAATACACTGCGTTTAGCTCTAGAGCACGCATTTCTTGACTGGTAATGAGACTTGTTACATGACTTTCTTCTAACATGCTTAAACCTAATAGATAATACTCCAATTAAAAGATAAGGATGCTCATGACTGCTCAAGTCTTTTGGAGATTTCAGATCTATCAGCTAAATAAACGTAGTGAAGTTGAATGTAATAATTTGTAGATTGATGTATAGTAAGTAAGAGTGATGTAGTAAAATATTTTAGTGTAGAGGAAACAACACTACAACAAGGAGATTTAAATGCCAACAGCATTTGTGTTGATAAACACGGAAATAGGTTCAGAGGCAAATGTTCTGAAGAATCTGAAAAAAGTTGAGGGAGTTGATGAAGCCTTTGCTGTCTATGGAGTCTATGATATAATTGCAAGAGTCAAATCAGAAACAATGGATAAACTTAAAGAAATCGTAACATGGCGTATCAGAAGACTTGACAAGGTTAGGTCAACATTAACAATGATAGTTGTGGAAGGATCCTCGAAATAGCACACTTACCCTCTTTTTATTTTGCAAGCTCTCAACATTCCGCTTTGGTTTTCTAATTCAATGAATAGAGCGCTGTTATAAATGCCTATGAAAACAATGCATATTGGACTTGACGATACAGATTCGCCGAGAAAGGGATGCACCACATATGTTGCTGCTATTCTTGTGGAAAAACTGCAAAGGCTGAGGGCAGAATTCATTGACTACCCAAACTTGATTAGGCTCAATCCAAACGTGCCATGGAAAACTAGGGGAAATGGAGCATTATGCCTCAGAATGAGATATAGCCAAAGTGATGAAGAAAGAATAAAAGAAACTGCCATAAACACAGTGGAAGAACACGCAGATTTAGAGCATAAAGGCACAGACCCAGGCATAGTCTTCTTTGAAAGGGCAAGAATCCCGAATGAAGTCAAGACATTCTCAAGAAACGCAATCACCGGAATTGTAAATCTTAAGGTTGCATTGAAACTTTTGAAAAAGTGTAAGGTCGAAGCTGTGGGTTTTAAGAAAGGCCGAGGAGTCATCGGTGGTTTGGCGGCTATTGGTGCAATTCTTGAAGACGACCACACCTTCGAAATCCTAGCATATCGCATTCCGGAAAATCGTGGATCAAAAAGAAAAGTTGACCAAGCCTCAATTTTTCAAATGAATAAGGCAACAGCACCCTACACCTTCAATAACGTTGATCAAGAAACCCGCAGGATTCTCATAACGCCGAGAGGCCCAGATCCCATATTCTTTGGCATAAGAGGTGAAACTGCTGACATTGTTAAGAAAGCATTTGAAATAGTTCAGCCCCTAGAACCTGTGGAACGATGGGTCATCTTCCGTACTAATCAAGGAACAGACGCTCATTTAAGAGGTGTCAAACAGTTGAGTCAAATAAAACCCCATAGACCGGTGGTTGCAACAGGAACTGTGGCTACGAATCCTAAGATAATCCCGAGAAGACATGTCATATTCTCAATTAAAGACAGAAGCGCACAGATTGATTGCGCAGCCTATGAACCAACAGGTCTTCTCCGAAAGGTGGCAAGAAAGTTGATTGTAGGAGACTATGTAGAAGTCTATGGAGGTGCTCGTGCCCCTTCACAAGATCATCCATTAACCATAAACCTGGAAAAAATCCGGATTCTAAAGATTGCACCAGAAATAATCTATCACAATCCAGCTTGCCGAAAGTGTGGAAAACGCCTGAAATCTCTGGGAAGAAACAAAGGTTTTAGATGCAGGAAATGCGGATCAAGATATTTGGAGCTTACGAAGGTTGAGGTTAAGATGAAACGTGAAATAAGAGAAGGCATCTATATTACTTCACCTAGGTCCCAGAGGCATCTAACAAAGCCGTCTCTACGTTACGGCGTGGAAAAACGCTATAGACCCGTCAAAAGGTTAGCTAAGGATTGGCATTTCCCTTAATTCCTATTCTTCAGCACTCTGAAGATTACACAATTCAATTGCCACATTTCGTCTCCACCTTCCATCTTCGAAAACATGTTTTTTCCAGTTTCAAGTACATACTCAATAATCACCTGCGCTGCAAGATTACTAATCCCAGAGTCTATCGGCTTTCCAAAGCATTCACGACTATTTTCATGTTTACCCTCCTCTCACTTGTAGTTTGCACTGAAATCTATAAACAATAGGCATTTAAATCAAATTTGTGCTAGCATATGTGAAGAGGAAAACGGTTAATGAGTAGTGTTTTGTCTCCGCTTGTCTATCAGATGGGCTTAGGTGGAATAGGTGGCTTCATAATTGGATGTGCTATCAAAAAAATGAGTAAGCTCATAGTTGTTTTGTTAGGTTTGTTCATAATTTTCCCTCTTTATTTGGGCACAAGCGGGATAATAGAAGTATATTATGAGGAATTGTGGAAGGCACCTGCGAGTTTTCTGGATTTCGCTGCCCAATCAGCAACATGGCTTGTCGGCATAATCTTTCTTTTACCTTTCATGGGAAGCCTTGTAACTGGTTTATTGCTTGGCTTCAAACTTGGATAGTGAAATGGTTAAATGAGTGTTTCTCGATAATCCCTTCGAAAACGCTGATTCCGGCATAGTAGAGGCGTCTAAATATTGAAAAGGTTCCCAAAAGAGGAATACAACATCCCCTTCTTCAAAGAAGAAGGTTACGTAAGAAAAAAATGCCCAAAATGTAGAGCGTACTTTTGGACACAGAATCCAGACCAAGAAACTTGTGAGGAGGCAACGCCTGAAGGTTGCACGTTCTACACATTCATAAATAATCCGCCAACAAGGAAAAGTTACAGTTTTCGTGAGATGCGTGAAGCCTTTCTATCTTTTTTCGAAAAAGACGGGCACACCCGTATAAAGCCATATCCCGTAGTGGCAAGATGGAGAGATGACATTTACCTGACAAACGCAAGCATAATAGATTTTCAACCATATGTCACTGAGGGGATCGCTCCACCACCAGCAAATCCACTCGTGATTGTTCAACCATGCATCCGTATGGTGGATATAGGCAATACGGGTCCAACCTTCGGTAGACACTTAACACTTTTTGAGATGGGTGGACACCATGCATTTAATTATCAAGATAAAGAAGTCTACTGGAAAGACCAGACTTTAAGATACCATCACAAGTTCATTACAAAAGAGTTGGGAGTGGACTCTGGAGAAGTTGTCTACAAGGAGGATGTCTGGGTGGGTGGGGGAAATGCTGGTCCAGACGTTGAATGCATTGTCCGAGGTTTAGAAGTTGCAACGCTTGTTTTTATGCAATTTAAAGTTGTCAACAACGAATTTATTAGGTTACCAATACGAACCGTCGACACTGGTTATGGTATAGACCGTTATACATGGCTTTCCAAAGGTGTGCCAAGCTGCTTTCATGCCGTTTACAATGGATTGCTTGGTAAGATTTTTGAGATGACTGAGATTGAAAAAATCGACGATGAGTTACTCACGAAAGCAGCTGAGGTTTCTGGTTTAGTGAACTTGGACAAGACTGTAAGCAGGCTTAAAGCTAGAAAGAGCATAGCAGAAATTCTTGGAATGAAAATAAACGAGTTAGACAAGTTTCTACTTCCCATCGAAAACGTTTTCATGGTTACAGATCACACAAAATGTTTAAGCTTCATACTCTCAGAAGGCATTGTTCCATCAAACATCCAAGAAGGATACTTGGCAAGGCTTCTCTTCCGCAGAGTTTACAGGCTGCTGAAAATGTTAGGCATAGCCAACAGGCTTTACGATATCATGGATATCCAAATCGACTTCTGGTCTGAAGATTATGTGCACTTGAAGGAGATGCGAAATGAAATCATGGAAATCCTTTCAGTTGAAGAGAAAAAGTTTCAAGAAACCATAAAAAGAGGCAAAGGACTAGTGAAGCGAATTGCTACGGAACTGAAAACAAAGAACATATCAAGAATCCCCGTAGAAACTTTGACTGAACTATATGATTCCCATGGGCTTCCACCTGAGATTGTTAAGCAGTTTGCTGAGAAGGAAGATCTAAAGACTGAGATGCCTGAGAACTTCTATGCTTTAATCGCTGAAAGACATATTCAAACATCTGGAAAATTGAAAGAAGCGAAACGAGAAGAGCTATTGGAAAACGAGGTTTTGAATCTTCTGGAAACAGAACTACTGTATTATCAAGACCAATATATGAAAGAGTTTGAAGCAAAAGTTGTCAAAGTACTAAATAGCGAATATGTTGTTCTTGACAAAACATGCTTCTTTCCGGAAGGCGGAGGACAACCAGCAGATACAGGTCACCTGCTTTTTAACCGGAATAAAGCTAAGGTTGTTGATGTTCAAAAAATCGGAAAAGTAGTTATCCACAAGGTGAAAGGCACAATTCCGAAAGAGGACAGCATTGTTAAAGGAGTAATTGACTGGAATAAGCGATACAGTCTTATGAAAAATCATACAGTCACACACGTGATTAATGGCGCCGCAAGACGAGTCCTTGGTCAACATGTGTGGCAGTCTGGAACACAGAAAGGCATTGACCATTCTAGACTTAATATTTCTCACTATCGCAGACTTACACTAGAGGAAGTACATGAAATAGAAACTCTAGCAAACAAAGTGATTTCACAGAATATTCCAGTAGAGACATCATGGATGCCTAGAAGCGAAGCTGAAAAACTCTATGGCTTCAAATTATATCAAGGTGGAGCTGTTCCAGGCAAAGAAATAAGAGTTGTAAAAATCGGAGAATGGGAGGTTGAAGCATGCGCTGGGACTCACGTAAAAAACACAGGCGAAATAGGATTTGTCAAAATAATCCATTCTGAAAGGGTGCAAGATGGTGTAGAAAGACTAGACTATTCCGTTGGTATGTCAGCTTTGAAGGCTATGGAACTAAATGAAAGATTACTCTGGAAGCTTTCAAGGATTTTGAATGCACCAATAGAAAAACTGGATAAGACAGCAGAAAAAATCGTAAGAGAATTAAAGGAAGTACTCAAGGAGAAGAGACATCTTATCAAGGAATTAGCAATAAAGGAAAGCACAATCGGGAAGGCAAGACCAGAGATTGAAGTGGTTAGAAGACTGAATGGCATCAAATTGGTGATGCGTGACTTCAAAGAGGCAATTGACGTTGACCGCATGGTTCAAACAGCGACCGAAACAATCAAGAGAGACGAAGCAACCGTTGCGATATTCTACGGAACAGACGGGAAAAACGCGCGGATAATGATTATGGCTGGAAAAACGACTTTAGAAAAGAATGTTGACGCCAGTGAAATAGTCAAAGAGGCTTCAGTAATCATAGGTGGTAGTGGCGGCGGAAAACCCAACTTCGCTCAAGGCGGTGGAACAAAAATTAAGAAATTGCCAGAAGCCATTCAAAAAGCTGAAGAACTGTTGAAGAATCAACTGAAACTTTAGCACGTTGCTCCTGAACCGTTGATTGAAAAGATATGTGTATGGTACACTTCAATATTCCCAAAATTTCAGCACAGCCATCGAACCTTTCTCTTCTCCTGCAGTCACATGTTATTTGAAGTTTTCAACTGGAAGCAGCAGCAAAGAATTAAAGTGGGTTTCACATGTTTACTCTGTGGTGTAAAATATGAGGGATAGTGTTCTCGACCGATATAGACAAAACATTTAATAGCCCTCAACCCAGTTCAGAAGCCTTCATGCGATTTTTGAGAAAAATCGAAGAAAAATGGCAGAAAGCTTGGGAAAACGCAAAGATATTCGAGGCAAACCCGCACACGAACAAGAAGAAATTCTTTCTGACAGTGCCTTATCCATACTGCTCAGGAAGCCTTCACATAGGTCATGGAAGGACTTATACTATCGGTGACATCATCGCCCGTTTCAACAGGATGAGGGGCTTCAATGTACTCTGGCCAATGGCATTTCATGTAACTGGAACACCAGTCTTTGGAATCTCAAAAAGGATCGAACTTGGCGAAAAAGAGGTAGTGGATCTTTACACAGAGTATGTAAAGATGTATGAAACGGCCCCTGAAAAAATTGAAGAGATATTAAGAAGCTTCAAAGAGCCGTGGAATGTCGCCAAATACTTCGCAAATATGATAATACACGATTTCAAGGCTTTAGGATTCTCTATAGACTGGAGACGGAGATTCACAACAGGAGACAAAGAGTACAACTCGTTCATAACATGGCAATTCAATAATCTAAGGAAAAAAGGCTACATAACAAAAGGTAAATATCCAATTCTGTTTTGCCTGAGATGCGAAAATGCTGTTGGAGAGGACGATATAGCAAGAGGAGACGAAATAAAAGCAAGCGTTGGAGAATACAGCTTGGTAAAATTCGAATTAGAGCATTTCAACCTTGTTGCTGCAACGATGCGTCCTGAAACAATTTTTGGAGTCACAAATATTTGGGTCAATCCGAAGGAAGAGTATGTCAGAGCTGAGGTTGATGGAGAAAATTGGATTGTTTCTGAACGATCTATTAGGAAATTGGAAAAACAAGGAAGAAAGATCAGAGTCAAGAAGAAGCAAAAAGGGAAGACGCTTATCGGAAAATATGTCAAGGTTCCATTTTTAGACAAAGAAGTTATCGTTCTACCAGCAGAGTTCGTTGACACGAATGANGCCACAGGTGTGGTTTATTCTGTCCCAGCTCACGCACCNTGGGACTATGTTGGGCTGAAAGATCTNCAAGANCNCCCTNANAAGTTAAAGGAATATGAAATCTCCAGAATAGAAAAGATTAAGCCAATATCTATGATTCGAGTAAAAGGTTATGGGGAGTTCCCTGCTATTGAGGAATGCCAGAAGTTTGATGTTAAGGGCATAAAAGACAAAGAAAAAATAGACAAGGCTACAGAAAGCTTATACAAAACTGAATTCTATGACGGAACACTAAAGCCAATATGCGGCGAATACAAAGGATTGACAGTTCAGCAAGCCAAAAAGAAGATATCTGAAGATTTGAAAAACCAGAACAACTCACACATTTACGAAGTCATATCCCTCGAAAAGCCTGTCACATGCAGGTGTGGTGGAGAAGTCGTAGTTGCAGTCCTACCTGATCAATGGTTCATAAACTATGGAAATGAAGAATGGAAAAAACTTGCTAGAAACTGTTTATCGTCAATGAATATTCACCCCAAAATATACCGGAAACTCTTCGAGGATACAATAGAATGGTTGCATGAAAGACCGTGTGCAAGGAAAAGGGGAATAGGAACTCCTTTNCCATGGGATAAAAAATGGATTATAGAATCATTGAGTGATTCAACAATTTACATGTGCTTATATGCAATAATCCACCAAATTAAAAAGAACAAGATCAAACCAGAACAACTAGGAGCTGAATTCTGGGACTATATTCTGCTAAACAAGGGAAACCCAGAAGACGTTGAAAAGAAGACTGGAATCAACAGAGACTTGATTGAAACTATGAAAAGTGAGTTCGAATATTGGTATCCCAATGATCAGAGACATAGCGCAGTAGGTCACATAACAAACCACTTAACCTTCTTCATATTCAACCANGCAGGGATATTNGCGNAGAAATTCTGGCCNAAAAAGATAAGNCTTAANGAATACGTGATCNGAGAAGGNGCAAAGATGTCTAAATCAAGAGGAAATGTCATGCCTCTTGTAGATNTACCNAGAANNTACTCTGCNGACCTTTACAGATTATACATAACCTTTGCNGCGGATCTTTCTAGCACGGTAGANTGGAGAAGTGAAAACATTCAAGACCTAAAAAACAAACTTGAATCATTCTACAACTTTGCAAAAAACATAATTGAAAANNCAGAAAGTGGGGAAAATGGACATTTGGAAAAATGGCTGATGAGTATTCTGCAACATCGCATTTCAGAAGTGACAGAAAACCTTGAAAAAGTGAAAACAAGAACAGCCCTAGAGAAGGCTTTCTTCGAAACTTGGAACGACTTCCGTTGGTACATACATAGAAAAGGAAAAGTGAAAACCAACGTCTTAAAAAAAGCACTGAAAATATGGTTAAAACTGCTTTCGCCCTTTGCACCCCACATATGCGAAGAACTCTGGAGCGAAATGGAAGAGAAAGGCTTCATCTCACTTGCAGAATGGCCACATGTAAGTGAAGAACATTTAAACATACTAGCAGAAAAAAAAGAGAACCTAATAAAAGAAGTAATTGAAGATACATCAAACATTCTCAAAGCAACAGAGGTCACCCCAAAGAAAATATACTATTACACAGCACCTTCTTGGAAATGGAAAGTCTATTTGAAGGTATTAGAGAAAACAATGCATGGCAAAGCATACATGAACGAATTAATGAACGAATTAGCTCAAGAAGAGTATCTGAAGGGAAAACTTAAGAAAGTTGCAAAATTCGCTTCAAAAACAATTCACGAAACAAACAGAATGTCTGAAAAAAGAAGAGCAAATCTACTAAAAATCGGGATGCTAGAGGAGAAAGAGGTAATCGAAGATGCAAAGAATTTTCTTAACAACAGATTCAAAGCACGTATAACAGTCTACGGTGAAGATGAAAAGGAACGATATGACCCAAAATTGAGAGCCAAGTTCTCGATGCCACACCGACCAGCAATCTACATCGAATAAAGTGCGCACTCGTAGTCTCGAATTCCCCACAACTACTTTTCCAGCATGCCATCTAAGCAAACTCCTCACACGTTTTGAAAGAGTTTTCCGTGGAATCTTCCTAAACTTATGATTCAAACATTAACAGATAAAACTATATTCGATAGTGACATACCAGATTTTGAGGGTCCGTAGCGCAGCCTGGATTGTATAATTTCAGAAAGCGCGTCGGCCTTCTATAATTGACTGAGGAAAGCCGAAGATCCGGGGTTCAAATCCCCGCGGACCCGCTACTTTGTGTTCGATTGGTGAGTGAAAGCGTATGCGCGCTATCATATTCAGCATTGCACAATGCAATTTCAGGTACCCTTTTATGCCTTTCCTCAATATATTATATTCGTAGCGCTCTTAGAATTCCGGAGAGGCATTATTATCCGATAAAAATAATTCTGAAGCTGAGTCTTGATTAGATTTATTATGAGTTAATTTTATATTAGTAATGCAATAATAAATGGTAAATGCTTTACTGTTTAACTTGTCGATGTATAAGGGGGATATGGTTGTGGGCACCCATGCTGAAGAGTTGAAACTTCGTCTTATGACTATTGAATTGCTTAGAACTGCGAAATATAAACGAAACTTTACGTATCGAGAGTTGTCCTCTAAGACTGGTTTACCCGTTACTGTTTTGAGTAGGTATGCAAAAGGGCATGTTTTGCCGAATATTGCGCGGGCGAAACAACTCTGGAAAGTGTTGATGAAGCTTGTTGGCTTGGAGAGGGAGCTTCGAAACAAGATAAGATTTAATGAAGATGGCTATTTCGATAACACTGAAATTATAGGTAATTTCAACATTCTTGAGCAGGCAGCTAACCATGCACTTACAAATTTTGCTGGAAAACGTGTCACCAAAGTTTTAACAGCGGCTGTGGATGGAGTTCCGTTGGCCACTATGGTTGCTAACTCCCTTGGAGTAGACTTAGTAATAGCTAAAAGAAGTAAGGAAGTTGGGGTCAAGGCTTTTCTTGAAGAAACCTATGCACTTAGGGATTCAGGGGTAACTGTGACACTTTATATTCCAAAAGGCACTATAAAAAGGCGGGACAGCGTCTTAATTGTGGATGACATGATTAAGACTGGGGAAACTCAAGCTGCTTTAGTCAACTTGGTTCATAAAGCAAAAGCCGAAATCTCCGGTGTCTTTTCCCTCATAGCTGTTGGAGACAAATGGAAGGATAAACTGAAACTTCGTGAAAGATGTCCAGTAGAAGTTGTAACCTACGTAAAGAGCCCTTAATAACGCGTGCTCTTCAAGATTTTCGAGAAGAACTAGCAAGGTCCTATTTCTCATTACTCTTTAGTTAGTTTTCCAACAAGTTTTATACTTTTACAATACATAAGACGGTTTAAGAGGTCAATGTTATGAGGACGATAGAGTGGCGGGATGGAAAGGTTGTAACAATAGATCAGACGAGGCTCCCCCATGAAACTGTTTTCTTGGAGATGAAAGATGCTGTTGAGGTGGCTGAAGCAATAAGAACTATGAAAATAAGGGGGGCGCCACTCTTGGGTGCAGCGGCAGCTTTTGCTTTAGCTTTGGTGGCTTATCAATCAGAAACTGGAAAGAATGAAGAATTAATTGTTGAGTTAGAGAAGGCTTCGCAGATTTTGAAGGGGACAAGGCCGACAGCTGTTAATCTTTTCTGGGCTGCAGACAGAATTCTGAAAGGAGCAAGAAGTTTTTCTGGAAACACCATGGATTTAGTCAAATTTGTAGTTGAAGAATCTCAGAGAATTGCTGATGAAGATGTAGAAGCGAACCGTTTGATGGGTAGACATGGAGCTGAGCTTATTCATAATGGAGATGTTATCTTAACTCATTGTAATGCAGGTGCTTTAGCAACGGTCGGCTATGGCACTGCTTTGGGAGTGATAAGAGCTGCATGGGGGCAAGGTAAAAAGATTAAGGTTGTGGCAACTGAGACACGGCCAAAACTACAGGGCGCAAGGTTAACAGTTTATGAGCTTGAACGTGATGATATACCTGTCACTTTGGTTACTGATAACATGGTTGGCTATCTTATGCATAAGAGATTAGTTAGTAAAGTGATAGTTGGAGCAGATAGAATCGTGAAAGACGCCGTGATAAATAAGATTGGAACATACACTATAGCGGTTTTAGCTGAGAGACATAATATTCCATTTTATGTTGCAGCTCCGAAATCCACATTTGACCTCAGCTGCACATCAGCAGATGTCACCATTGAGGAAAGAGAGTTAGAAGAGGTTACACATGTGGGTTCGCAATTGATTACCCTTAAAGAAGTAGACGTGTTGAATCCCGCGTTTGACGTAACGCCACTAAAATATGTGACCGCTATCATTTGTGAAGCTGGTGTTCTAAATACTGAAGATCTTGGTAAGTTTAGAGCCAATTTACAGGAGAAAATATAGGCTTATGCTGGTTGAGTTTTCATATGAGTAAAGACAATGGAAAAAAAACGTCCTGTTCAGAAGTCAGGATTAAGGGTCTGCTGGATGAAAATGGTATAAAAATCTCTGAGAAGCAAGGCTTGGACGAGCTTTCTTCCAGAGGATATGGTACTACTGGAGATGACGGTCTCTTTCTAACCTTTTATGAAGCCATGTATCTTATGGACAAAGGATTAGTCGAAGTTGAGAACGACAAGGGTGAACTGGTGGATTTTGAGGAACTTTTGCGGCATTATGAGGTTGTTGATGAGAATGCTTGGACTCAATATTTGACATATCGTGATTTGAGAAGCCGCGGATATGTTGTTCGTGGAGGCTTCGGATGGGGAGTTGACTTTCGAGTTTACAAACGTGGAGAATATAGGAAAGATACAGCTAAATATTTAGTTTTGAGCATGCAGGAAGGAAAACCGACGTCACCTGAAATTTTAAATCGTGTTTTGAAACATTCTCGAAGTCTTAAAAAAGAGTTGATTTTGGCTGTTATGAACCGTAGAGGAGAAATAGTTTACTATTCGATTTCGCAATTAACCTTAGAATGATGGAGCGTTTGAATTGTCTGCTTTCAAAACAGTCCGTGGAATGAGGGATTTTCTGCCTGAAGAAGCTCAAATGATGAAATACATCGAAGGTAAGGCTAGGAGGATAGCTCAGCTCTACGGATACAGTGAGATAATAACTCCTGTTTTGGAGTCTTATGATCTTCTAGCTGCAAAGGCTGGTGAAGAGATCCGCCATCGAATGTACGCTTTCAAAGACTTGGGTGGACGCAGAGTTGCCTTGCGACCAGAGTTCACACCTTCTGTGGCAAGACTAGTTATGAACACTCTGCGGAATGAGCCTAAGCCTCTACGGCTGTTTTGTGTGGGAAGCCTATATCGATATGACGAACCACAGCAAGGTCGTTTCAGAGAGTTTTGGCAGTCAAATTATGAATTGATAGGGTCAAATAAGCCTGAGGCGGACGCTGAAGTAATAATTTTGACAAACAATCTGATCAAGGCAGTAGGACTAAAAAATCTAGTTATCAAAGTTGGACATGTTGGAGTCTTGAGAGGGATTTTAGATCAAGAAATCATTGAAGATAAAGTTCAAAATGAAATTATGCACTTAATGGATAAAAAACAGTATGATGATGCATTTGAACTGGTTGAAGAAACTGAAGCATCTGAAAAGTGCTTGGCAACCCTCAGGAAACTGGTGGAAATTAAGGGTGACAAACCTTTTGAAGTGTCAAAAAGAATGGAGAAACAAGTCAAAGAATATGAAGATGCTATTAACGCTGTGAGAAATCTTCAAGAGATTCTACAGATTATATCTGAAAGCGGAGAGAAAATCGACATAACTGTCGAGGCTGGTTTTGCCAGGGGACTTGAGTATTACACCGGAATTATCTTCGAGGTGAACGTTCCAGAGATGGATATAGCGTTGGGTGGCGGTGGAAGATATGACAAGCTGATCGAGATATTTGGAGGTGAACCCACACCTGCAGTGGGTTATGCCCATGGATTAGACAGAATAATGTTAGCTTTGCAAAAACAGAAGACTGCGCCCAAAACTCGAAAAGAAGAAACTGTTGTTGTGATTCCAGTGCAAGATCAGTTGAAAGGGGAAGCTTTGAGGATTTCTCAAATCCTTAGAGATGCTGATATACCAGTTGAAGTTGAGGTCATGGGACGAAAAATGTCTAAAGCTTTAGAAGATGCAGATAGAAGAAAGATAGATTATGCGGTGATCGTGGGAGAAAGAGAACTGAAAAAAGGAGCAGTTGTATTTCGCAACTTAAAGAGAAGAGAACAAAAAACAGTGAAAACAGAAAGGATAATCGAGATAATAAAAAGCTAGAGCAAGCTGAACCTATTCTTTTCACCGTCTTTAAGGTTCATTTATACCGAAATACTAGCACATGCGAATATTGGGACAGCTTGATTCATTAAACAATCTACGAAAAAAGAAGCGAGGCTGTTAAGGCTTCTCGTTAACGATATCGTTTGAACATGGAACCCGGCCTATGTTTTTCAATTACGTGTTAAGATACAGACAAAAGTTTCCGTGTACACATGCCAGTTCTTACTTCATCAACTATGAACACTCAAATGTTCCGCAGCACTTCCTAACATAAATTTTCATGAGTCCGCACAAAATGCATAAGGTGTCGGAATTCTAGTTGCTGCTTCTTGAAACTCAATCTGTTCTTTAATCTCTTCTTCTTTATCTATCTACTTACATATCTTAGTATCTTCTATTATCATGGAGACATATAATATTAATTAATTAATTAATTATCATATGATAATGATAAGGCAGAAAAGGAGACGTGACAAAACATGGTTGAGGTGGCGAAGTGACTCGAATTCCAATAAGTGTAACGTTACCACCTAAATGTTTAGAATGGTTAGATAGGAAGATTCAAAGCAGAATCTACGCTAACTCATTCTCATGCAATAGAAATCATAATTTTACAAACCATAAAAGAAGGAATGAATTATGAGAAAGATTGAGTGGAATGTCCTTTCTGAGCTTATGAAGAATTCTAAGATAAGTGACAGAGAGTTAGCTAAAAAAATTGGGAGTTCTCAGCCTACAATCACCCGAACGAGGAGGAAGTTGGAGAAGGAAGGATACATCAGAGAATATACAATGATTCCTAACTTCGTTAAACTTGGATACCAAATAATGGCTGTCACTCTCTTCAAATATAAGAAGCATTTTGAACCGAAAAAAATTCAGAGAGCAAAAAAAATCCTTAGCGAAAGTTTTGAGAAAGGTCCTTTTGAAATCATCATGGCTGAGAGGGGAATGGGCTGCGGATTCAACGCAATAATGATCACAATTCACAGAGACTACAAGTCTTTTGCAGAGCTTACAAATTGGGTAAAACAGTTCTACGAATTAGAACTAGCTGAAGTCGACAGTTTCCTTGTAAATCTAGCTGACAGTGTACGGTATAAACCTTTGACTTTATCATCATTAGCTAAACACCTACTAACACCATACAAAAAATTAGAATAGTGTCAAAGAAAAGAAATGGATCTAAGTTCTTGTTTTAACCAAGCCTATTCTGACTAGAAAATATCTTGCAGGAATAAGTAACCATGAGCTCTTCTTTAAGTGCACGCGATGTGTAACAGAAATCGTCACGTTATTGCAGTGAGACATCACCTACCCCCCCCTCGCTTTTTTAAGTGGAGGTTCATCTCTATCCGCGTGAGATACAAAAGAGGTTTCTGTGGTGCGGCCGCCGGGATTTGAACCCGGGTCGTCAGCGTGGCAGGCTGATGTCCTAATCCAAACTAGACTACGGCCGCTACATGTGAATTAGGGACACTTTGTATGTGCTGATTTATTTTCTTTTCCTAATAAGCACTAACTCTTTAGGTACTGTACAAACATGTTTGAATCCAGTTTCTGGAGTTGCCGGGTTTCCTTGCTATTTCTGGGTTATGCACGCTGCCTAACGAATTAGGCAAGGTTTTGTTGATAGGGCTTGAAGCTCTCGATTGTTTTTTCTTCTATTCCATTCAGGTCTTTGCAACACTTTTTACAAAAGGCGGTGTCTTTTCTTCCCAATTGTTCTGCTACTTTCCAAGCCTTTTTCTTTGTGGAATAAGGTCCCCACCACTGTATATTTCCTTCCAGCGTTTTGTTTGGATGGATTCCACTTCCATGGTTACAGTAGAGGCATGTGCCCTTGTGTACTCTGGCTCTGTCTGGTCTGGTATTCCAGTTTTCGTAGACCCACCATTCAGTACGGGTGTTCTTCTTCTTACGTTTTCGTGTCTTGGGCGTCGATATGTTGACGCTTCTTCTCTGTGTTAGTTCATCCCATTTCTCGGAACTTGCTTTACGTAACTTCTCCATGTACCATCTTCTATTCACGCGCCATCTTAACGCGACGATTATCCCGAAAACCATTAGAGACAAACCGCTTACTATTAGCGTCAAACCTAATACTGCTCCAGGAATCGGTTCTATGTGGTATGGGATGAATATGAACCATTCTGGGCTTTGGCTTAGGCTTAGGGTTTCTAACATTCCACCTACAAAAAACACGGCACCAGCTAGGAACATTAAACATCCGTGCATCTCCTTATTTCTTGATTCCTGTGCCTTCTCATGCAAGTACTGTAGGAAATTGAGTTCAATCTTAATGTGAGCCATCTCTGTCATTTATGTCCAGTTGTTGAAGATTAAAGTAAATCTTGTTATTTTCAAACTCTTACATGGAATCAATATTTCTAATCAAGACATTATCTACTATGCTTACATGCCTGTCCGCTATTCCATTATTTGCGTATGAAAGCTGGACCGCCCCTTGACTTTTAAGGAACTAAATGTAATGTAGAATGTCAGGTTGTGTTCTTGAATGAGAATTAGATGGTTGGGAAATGCATGTGTAGAAGTTTTTAGTGAGAAGCAGTTGCTGATTGATCCTGACTTCCTTGTGAAGCCAAAAAGCATTCCTGATGTCATTCTTCTAACCCATGAGCATGATGACCATTATAACCGTGAAAAGTGTGTAAAGCTGTTTGGTCCAGTGATGCTTTACGCTCCTAAAACGGCTCTGAACAAGTTTGGTCTTAAGGGTTTCGCTGTCAAAGCTGGAGATAAGATCGATGGAATCAAGGTTTTAGAAAGCCATTGTTGGGGATCAAAAGAAAGTGTCAGTTACTTCTATAAGGGTTTATTGCACGCAGGCGATTCATCCTGGTTTCCTGATGTAAAAGGTGTGAATATAGTGTTCAGTGCGTGCTTCCCTGATTATTACCAGGATTATGTGAATGCTTTCAAGAG
>JGI2172J19969_10000110_pt1 | contig 30645 bp, 36 predicted proteins | sample DeeMarSWOR230_32_FD_19969 | JGI IMG/M metagenome (IMG submission 19969)
TTCATCCGCTGTCATACCAACATCTATGTTAACAACCTTCTCAGTCATTAGGTCGCCCACTTTAACAGAAAGGACTTGATCTGCAGACATTTTGATCCTCACCTAGGAAAGGAATGCTACATTTAAACTTTGCTTCATGCGTGCATCGACTTGTTCAAGTTTGCGCGCGGACAACTAGTGTAGGAAAACCATAGAAACATTTAGAACAGTATTAGGAACGATATTCTCTGAGTTGCTGGAGACCCTTTGAATGAGCAAAGTGCAAATAATCGGAGTTAAGGGCTTACCAATAGTTAAGAAGGGGGACAACCTCGCCAAACTGATTTGCACAGCAGCAGAGCGTCAAGGAACTCCAATTGAAGAAGGCGACATAATCGTAGTTACGCATGTGGTGGTTTCGCGCGTCGAAGGAAATGTGGTCAACCTCGGCGAAGTTGTGCCTTCAGAATTCGCGAAAAGCGTAGCTAAACAAGTCGAAAAAGACCCAGCTCTTGTGGAGACAATTCTTAGAGAGTCTAAGAGCATTGTGAGGATGGGTGACAAGCATCTAATCTGTGAAACTCAACATGGACTCATTTGCGCTAACGCAGGCATTGACAAATCCAATGTACCGGGTGAGCGAAATGTGGCACTCTTACCGAGAAATCCCGACCGCTCAGCTAGAATCATTCGACAAAAAATAAAGAAACTAACTGGAAAAGATGTGGCTGTTATTATTTCAGACACTCATGGACGCCCCCTACGTGAAGGTGAAATCAACATAGCCATAGGAGTTGCGGGCACAAAGCCTATTCGACCTCGAATAGGAGAAAACGACCTCTTCGGATACACATTAAGAGTGAAACAAACAGCAATAGCCGACGAACTAGCGTCTGCAGCCGAACTGGTCATTGGACAAACAAACGAAGGAATACCAGTAGCTATCATTAGAGGATATCAATATCCGAAGTCGGAAAAAGCCAAAGCAAGGGAATTAACAAGAAAGAGAGAGAAAGACTTGTTCATTTAATCTCTTCATTTCAGGCGCTTGTTTCTTGCTTAATTTTCTGAACAATCAGTTTGCCCAACTTTTTGGCTCTTTCCAAGTCCACTTCTCTGGGTGGACCCCTACACTCAACGGTTTCTATGATTTGGAAACCCGATTGTTTCAGGCGGTCTTCTATTTGACTGACAGCTCCTCCGCCCCAACCGTAGGAACCGAAGATTGCAACTAATTTGGTTCTCGGCTTTTGGCTTCGAATGAACTCGGTCGCCGTCAAAGCTATTGGGTGAGCTCCGTTAATGTATGTAGGCGACCCTATGATAATTGCGCTCGCGTCTACTAGGTCACGAGAAAGACGTGACAGATCAGAAACAACCAAATTGTAAGGGATCGCTTCTATGCCTTCTTCGACAATTGCTTCTTCAATGGTTTTCTCAAGGGCTTCTGTGCTTCCCCACATGGAAACGTAGAGAATAACAACCTTGTGTTTGAGAGGACCTCGAGCCCACATTTCGTAAGCGTCAAAAATGCGTTTCGGATTTCTGTATATAACTCCGTGACTCGGTGCGATCATCTTAATGTCTAAGTCTCTGATTTTGTCTAAGGCTCTTTGCACAAAGACTGGAAAAGGCATCATAATATCCGCATAATAACGCTTAGCCTCGGACAAGAGGAGGTCACCAATCTGATCGTCAAAGAGGCGGCTCACCGCGATATGGGCTCCAAAAAAGTCGCATGGAAACAATATGCTGTCTTCAATGAGAAATGTAAATATCGTTTCAGGCCAATGAAGCCAAGGGGCTTCAATGAACCTTAGAGTTTTGCCGCCTAAATCGATAGTATCGCTTTCTTTAACCTCAAGTATGCGATCGTCGGGTACATCATAGTAAACCTTAGCCATGCCGATTCCCCTTTTCATTGCGACAAGTTTAGCATTTTTGGCGACAGCGAGAACTTCTGGTATAGAGCCGGAATGGTCTGGCTCTGCGTGATTCATCACTAAGTAGTCTATTTTCTCAGGCTTCACAATCTTTCCAATTTTGGAAAAGAGTAGGTCTGCGAAAGGATTCCACACTGTGTCGATTAGGGCTGTTTTGTTCTTTCCGACAACGAGGTAGGCATTGTATGAGGTTCCGTAGGGCAAGCTGATTAAGCTGTCGAAAAGTCTGCGGTTCCAGTCAGAGGCTCCTACCCAAAAAACGTTTGGTGCAATTTCATCTAAGGCTTGGGTGCTCATTTAAATCACGTACCTAACGATGAGAAAGTGAGAGCCTAGCAAGTTGTAGATAAGTTTTTTCTAATTTCTCCGAGGTAGGAGTTCTTTAGTAGCTATTACATGTAGATGCTTGGTGGTTTTTGAGCTTGTAGTACGTGGGCGATGAATTGAGCTTCTGGGACTGCGCCTACTATTTCTATTTGTTCGTTTATGACGGTTTTGGGCACGCCCATGATGCTGTATTTTTGTCCAAGATGGGGAAACTCGCTTACATCAATGACATCCGCTCGTACCAGGTCGCTTTCCAACGCGAATCTGTAGGCTAGACCAGCTGCAGTTGAGCAGTAGGGACAGGTTAGAGTCACGAAAACTTGAATATGTACTGGCTTGGTGATTGACTCCAATTGTCTCTTGGTTCCTTCTTTGAGATTTGTTGCTTCATTTGAAATGTTTAGTATGTTGTCTATGAAAGCCTTGAACTCGTATCCTAAAGGTACACCGTAATATCTTATGCCGTAGTCCTTCTTCCCAATCATGGCTATGGCCGGAACCTTGTCAATTTTGTATCCTCTGGCTTTCTCGTTGTCTTTGACAAAGTCGTAGGTTTCCCCCTTGATCTTGTTGGAGAGTTCAGATATTTCTTGTACAAGTTCTCGTGCCTCTTTGCAGTGGGCGCATTCTGTTTCTTGCGTAAACATGAGGAGACGAACTTCATCTTTCATCTTTGCTTCAAATTCTTGTTTCAAATGCTGTTTATGTTCTTCTGGAATCAAACCCAAGCGTGAACACCTGTAATCTCTTAGACTCTACTGAAGATTCAAAAATATAACTACTTCTGAAGTCTAGATCTTAAACAGACTTTTACCACAAAGAATATGGCTTACATGCGCACGAAGCGCGCGATAATTATGTATTACGCGAAAATTACATTTTCCTAATGTTTATATTGAGAGGAGTCTTTTAGGGGGTAACTGAGAAAACGGGAATGTGACGTCTTTGAGTGAAAGGTGGGTTCAAGTTTCAAAGAAGATTCTGGATCAGATAAAGCATTTGGAAGATGCTAAGGGGAAGGACAGATTGGAGTTGGTAAGGTCTATGAGTTTCATGTTGAGTGCTTTGCAAAGAAGTTTGTTGGGTTGGATGCAGTGGGTAAATAGTGCTGACATCATGTCCAGGTTCTCACAAGAAGATTTAGCGGAGATGAACAAGAAACTCTCCGAGCTTAGCCGCTCCTTCATTGAATATGACTTAGAGGCCACGAAGTTAGGAGCCCAGAGGGGATTAAAAACTAGAAAGGCTGTAAAGAAGAAAAAAGACGAAAGACCTGAAATATTCTACGTTTAGAACATATCTATGATTGGTTTTGAATTCGTTTCTCTTGCGAAAAATGGGCAATTGAAGGAGAAATATCACCCTAGCTATGAGGATTTGAAGATTGACTACTTTTCGCAGTCTTCAACTAGAGAATTGCTGCGCAGATGTTTCACAAGGTATAAATGGAAGTTAAACTACATGATTTAACTAGTGTAGAGAGGAGAATGAAAATTGGGAAGAAGGGCGGTATCTGGAATAGCGTTGACACTGCTTGTATTTAGCATGTCTTTTGCGGCACTTGAGATTCAACCTGTAAGTGCGGAGCCTGCGATGGTTTCTGTAGATCATTACGGTAGTTCAAATATTGTTGACGCCCGCTTGGTTCCTGGGTCACAGTTTTCAATCAACCTGACCGTAGATCACGTGGAAGAATTGTGGGCCTACCAGTTCACCTTGAGCTTCAGCGCTGGCGTGTTGCATGGCGTGAGCGTTGAACACGGTCCATTCTTGGAGAGCAGAGGAGGAAACGCCATGGTGGTGCCGGGACCGGGATTCGACAACGACGCTGGCACGCTGGGCTTGTTTGCGGCTTACCTCTTCCCAATCGCGAGGTTCCCGACAGGCGGCGGAACTCTGGCAACAGTCACCTTCAAAGTTGTCGGATACGGAAGCTCACCTATAACCTTAGGTGTGGAGACAGGCCTCGCCAACAGAACAGGAGGCTGGATAGTAAGCAAAAGAGAAAACCCAGAGTTCTTCGTCGACGGCTTCTTTAACAATTGGCCTCCTTGCCCTCCGCCGTACGACATGATCTATCCTCAGCCAGGGCAGTTTGCCAACTATTCTCTTGTGTGCTACTTCCCAAATGGGACAGTCGGGTCAAGTGAATGGTGGAGTTTTTCGTATTGTGAATATGTTCAGCCGCACATCATTAACACGACATCTGTCCTTTCAGAACCTATGTTTCCAGGAGACCCGGCAACCTTTTGGTTTACATTGAATACGACCAGTAGATGGGTGACCGATGGTTCGCCTGAGTTTTGGTGGGACCAAGTATGGTATCATCTTTGGATTGAAACTCCTCTGACCGTTGGATCAACAATTAACTACTGGTACGAAACTTCCACAATTGTGGGCGACCGGGTAATGAGTGCGGTCGGATGTCACTTAGATTGCTGGATCGCCAACACAACTTATAATCTACCGTATATTGAGCTTTCATATTACGACAAGCTTTCTGGTCTATTGGTGGNTTGGCAAGNCATCTATCCAAGCGGGCGTGGCGTTGTTGAGCTAACCTTAGATGCGACAAATATTCCGCTCGGCGTCGCCAGCCTCCCCTTCAGACTGGCCAAAACTGTTGAAGGTTGGAGTCTGCCTGAAGGAACAGAAAACAGCTTGACATCAAAGCTGGAAGCTGCGTATCATCTGCTGAACATGGACAATCGAAATGCNGCATTACAACATCTGACAGCTTTTGTGAAGAAAGTTGAAACGCTAAGAACAAAAAAGCTAACAAGTGAACAAGCAGATCACTTAACAGCAGCAGCACAAAGAATCATAAACCTCATCAAAGAATAGTCCCGTGTCTCTTCTCTAATATCTCTCAAATGCGCATATGTTAAACGTATCATTCAAGGAAATATTCGCTATTGCTTTTTTCTTCCTTGTGGTTGCACCAAGATTAATATCTATGTAGGACTCCTATTTTGATAATGAAGAAAAATTGAAAAAGAACCTTTTTTATGTCCTTTCTGTGGTGCCCCTCAGAGAACGGTTATTCCATCTGGTACTGTACAGGTGAAATGCCTATATTGCGGTGGCGTAATTCTCGTTCCCACTTGGTTGAGTGGAAAGACAATCAGATGCAGCAATCATCCTGAGAGACTTTCAGTTGGCATCTGCAACGATTGTGGAAGAAACTTCTGCGGAGAATGCCTTCACATTTATCATTTAGAAACAGAAAACACAGAAATTACTCTATATCTTGATGGATCCTGCCTGAGAAGAAGATATTCGAAAAAGACCAGCAGTATATTCTGGGTCGGCATGCTTCTACTAGGTTACGGAATTTTCTCAACTATTATCTCGCTAGAAATCGGCATACTCGTCATCATTCTCGGAGTAGGGACAATTCTGTACAGTAATCTCAAGAAGGGAGAAACACCCACGGAAATAACAGTTGACAAAGCCTTAATGAAAAGAGAGCAAATAAAAGCAGATTCCGCACTAGTAGATCTCGTTGAAGTCGAAAGGCTCTACAGCGAACTACTGACACAATATGTGCATCGATGGGGTGCAGTATCAGGAACCGACCTTCTACGGAGTGAAATAAGCGCCTACATAAGACAAGGGTTCAGTTTCCCCGAAGCTATCAAAAGAATCCATGCTCGTACCAAAAGGCCTTCCTAATACCGATAAATACAAGCAGAAGGAGAAAGTTGCATAAATCAGTATGTACACATCAGAGATGTGAAAGAAACCTTACTTGGTTATGTGGTTTAATGAAGAACAATTGTGACCGCTGCGGTCAAGAGATCGAAGGAAAAAGTCTCATATTCTACGAAGTGAAGCACCAAGATATAAAACGTCAATCTGGAATCTTCTGCACCCAATGCTCAATCGAACTTCTAGACAAATTGAAAGGCAAGCTCGAATGGTTTCACATAGAAGATGGTTGGCGTGGATATATTCTTCCTGAATCCAGATCCGAATTGGAGCGAGCTGGTATCATTCATCCAAAACATAACACTCATTCCATAGAGATAAACCAAGTTGGACAAAAACGCGAGAAAATCGGAAGAACAGAGGTTTTAGAGATTTTGAGTGAAATATGCCGCCAGACTGATTCTAAAGGAGAAACGTGAAAAAACCAAGATGGGAAATATGCCCAGGGATATGTCAGGAGATATCGCCCTTGGCTACGAAGACTTAAAAATCCAACTGAACTTACACATGGTACGGGATACTCTTGAGCTTACAAGTGGCTTTTCCATCATTTAGAGGCTCTGAAGAAATCTATGACGCTATAGTGGTTGGCGCTGGTCCAGCAGGACTTGCAGCATCCATCTATCTTGCAAGAGCCAAATTGAAAAGTTTGGTCTTAGAGGCAGAAAAGCCTGGTGAAAAACTCAGCGTTATACGGTTTATAGAAAATTATCCAGGTTTTCCCTCAACCAGCGGAATGGAACTGGCTCGGCGCATGGTTAAGCACGCCGAGTCTGTTGGTGTGAAAATTATGTATCCCGCTAGAGCCATAAGCTTTGAGCTAGATGGAGAACCTAAAATCGTTCGGACAAGAGAAAGAGAATACTATGTGAAAAATGTTCTCCTGACCATGGGAGTTCAACGGAAGAAGCTGCAAATTCCAGGTGCTGCGGATCTCATAGGTAGAGGCGTAGCATATTGCGCAATATGCGATGGGAGTTTCTTCAAAGGAAAAGATGTCGCTTTGGTCGGAAATGATGAGGAGACAGTGTTTGAGGGTTTGCATCTGTCTGGTTTGGTCAACAAGATATACTTAATATCCGAAACTGAGACCCCGAAATTTCAGCAACAAAGTCTCGAAAAGTTGCTCTCTAAAGGAAACGTAAAACAATTTGCAGGACATGAGGCAACTGAGATTTTAGGCGACTCAGCTGTTGAAAAAATAAAGATAAGAAACGCAGAAGGAAAAACAGAAGAACTTGACGTTCAAGGAGTTTTTGTTGCTGGAGAAAAAACACCTGTAGGCGCAATACTTGCAAACACCGGTCTGAAAACCGATTCTTCTGGATGCCTAGAGGTTGACAGCCAAATGCGCGCTAGTCTTCCTGGAGTTTACGCTGCAGGCGACATAACCTGTGGAAGAAAATATCAGATTGCAGTCAGTGTGGGGCAAGGAGTCACAGCCGCATTGAACATAATAAGAAGCCATGTAGAAGCCAAGAGGAAGTAGAAATCTTGAAGAGACTTTTAGAAAGCCTATTAGAAGAGAAGGCTCCGGGACCATACTTGTCCTTTTCAATATTTCATCTAATAAAAGCGTTAGAGATTATCGCAAAGGAAGGTCCAATTGGTCGTGGCAAACTTTCAGAGGAGCTAAGAACTGGCGAAGGTGCCATCCGCACCCTTGTTGAGAGGCTAAGAAATGCTGGCTTAATCATGGTTTCTAGACAAGGTTGCTTACTGACAGAAAAAGGAGAGAAGATCTGGAGCGAAATGCAGTTGCTTTTTCCTCAGAAAGTCAGATTGAAGCCCAACGAATTAGCTTTAGCTGCCTGTAATGTGGCAATCAGAGTAAGTGGCTGCGGCGATAAGGTTAAGTCTGGCTTGGAACAAAGAGATGCGGCTCTTCTTGCTGGCGCAAAAGGGGCTATGACCCTCTTTTTCAGAAAAAAGAAGCTTGTTTTGCCTGCAATCAGTGAAGATGTTGCCAAAGATTTTCCAGCTACTTTTACTCAGATTAGCAAACAATTGCTTTTAGAAGAGAACGATGTAATTGTTATTGGAAGTGCCGATGCTTGGGATAAAGCTGAATACGGAGCTTTGGCAGCTGCTTGGTCTCTGATTGAGAACGACGGCATCTAGGATCTATGGCGCGTACACACCTGTGAATTGCAAACGAAACTATTATAATACATCTACCTGCAATGCCCTAAAGCCTTGAGGGACGTATGAATGTCTGGGAAGAAGGATTGGACAAGGGAAGAACTTGAAGAAGAATACGTAGACGCCATGACAGCGGTGACAATACCAGTTAACATACACATAGAAGGCCAACAACGAATCTTAGACTTCTCCGAAATGAAGAAGATTCTCCGAGGAGCAAAACTAATCTCCTTGGGAGAATGTGGCTGTAGAAAAAAATTGAAAAAATGTGATGCTCCACTCGACGTCTGCATCGGCTTAGACAAAGAAGCAGAGGATATGATAAAGAAGGAGTTAGTAGAAAAAGCAACTCTGGAGGAGGCACTTGAGGCGTTAGAGCGCTCAAATGCGACTGGGCTTGTTCACATTGCTTATACTTTTGAAGGAAGTGAAAAACCAGATGTTGTCTGTAGCTGTTGTTCGTGCTGTTGCCACTCTATGAGTGCGCTGGTGAGATTTGGCATACCGGAAGCAGTCGTAGCGTCAACATATGTCGCTGTCAATAACTCAGAAACATGCATAAACTGCGGCAAATGCGTCGAAAGATGCCAGTTCAAAGCTCGTTACTTGGAGAACGATAAGTTAGTATATTACAAAGCAAGATGCTTCGGTTGTGGCGTCTGCATAAGCACTTGCCCAACCAAGTCGATTTCTTTGGCAAAACGAAACTAAAATCTCCGACTGCTACATGCGTTGCTTTCAGTTTAGCTAATCAGTGTATTTTTCTCCGCTTGTAAATACGCGTTCCAGAGCAGCGTTTAAGTTAATCAGCCCTTCATTGGTTTTTGAGGACACTGGAATCAGAAGGAATCGTAGGCCTAATCGATAAATCACGCGCATCATGTCTCGGCTGAGTAGCCGTTTTGTTCCTTTTAGACTCTCTTCTATAGCCGTTTCCAACGCTTTTGGGTTGGCTGACCAGTCTACGATTCGGTTGGTCTCTTCTGGCGGGAGTAGATCACACTTGGACAAGATGTGTACTTGAGGGATTAAAAAGCGGTTGTACACGGCTGATGACAGAAAGAGGTTAGAAACGTAGTTGAGTGGGTTAGATGAGAAAACTGAGTCAAAGAGGTATACGAGACCTTTTGGCTCCTTTGTTAATTCAGCTGTAATGTAAGGTCCGCTGGCTCTGAAAGAGAAAAGTTCCATCTGCCCAGGCGTGTCTATGAGAACGAAGTCTGGTTTGAAACTTGTGATTTCTTCTCCAAGCCTATCTGTTTCTTCTGCTATGAGGTCAGCTGCCATAATCAATGCTCCGTTTGGTCCCAGTCCATATTGCTTCATGATGTCTTCGATTCTAATGTAATCTCGGATGTCAATGTTTGGTGCGTAAGGCAGTGTAAGGACCCCTGGGTCTAGGTTGACCGTGATGGCGTCTTGTTTGGCGATTTGAAGCCATTCGGCGAAGGAGGCTGTTAGAAGTGATTTGCCTGAGCCAGCAGTNCCAATTATGAACACAATATACATATGAGCATCACCATTTCAAGNCGCTTAATTAGAATTCGTTNTGCTCTCCTATTTATGCTTNAGCAAGCTTTNTNGATNTAGGAGTGTNTTTNTTGGTTTATTTCTGNTTGCGGAAGATCCTGCAGCCGAAGCGTTATCTTCAATNACGCGTGCGCGAGATTCCTATTGCTTAAAATGCTTCTTGAAAACCTGGAAGATTTCCTCAGGCTTCTCCAAGATGAACACATCGTCCATTGCAGCTAACTTTTTGACATGCTCCACGTCTTCTTTTCTTATCCTCAATTTAAAGTCTCGTCCATTAGGAAGTTTTGTGATTATTGTTCCTTCTTTGTAGTCAGAAGGCATTATATAGACAGGAACGAAGCCTTTTAGGCCCATGATTGCTGCGTTGCAAAGTAATGTGTCTGCCATTCCTGTTGAAATCTTCGCTATAGTATTCGAAGTTGCCGGAGCAATCAATAGAAATTCAAACTTCCCCATTTGCAATTGACCAGCCAGAAATGGTGTATTTGCGTCGATCTCAACCCGAATTCCGCCAAAACTCTCTTTCAGATTATCAGCCAGTCTATAGTATTTTGCAACAAGGTTTCCTGCTTTGGAGAGATAAACTATTATCTCAACTTTCCCTTGATATTGCTTCGCTATTTCCTTCATAATCTCGACTGTTTCGATTAGTCTGTCTCCGCTTCCTGTTATTCCCCAAGCAACCTTCTCTTTCTTCCTTTTCTGTTTTTTCTTCATTGTTGTCTCAATAACCATGTCCTTGCACCCTAACTTCTGAATCCTTCTTCATCCTTTTTTACGCCTTCCAGAGTGTCTTTTGACCAAAAAGTTGCCCCCAAATTTGCTCCAAAGGAGCCGCCGCTGATTGGTATAATTCCGTTCAGGATGTAAAATGTTATGATTTGCTGTATCGCCAGTTCTTGTCCGCCGATTCTGTCTCCCCCAACTGCTATAGCTATACCGATTTTATGCCTGAAAAAAGCTTGGTCTGCTGCGACTAAAGCTCTGCATCTGTCCATAACAGCCTTTGTTTGTGCACTAAGTCCACCGTTGTAAACAGGTGACGCGATTATTATTCCTTTGGCATCTTTGAGCAGAAGATAAAGCTCATACATATCATCCTTGACCACACACTCCTTGTTTTCTAGGCAGTAGTTGCAATGCCTACAGAATCCAATGTCCTTGCCTCTGACGGTGAAGAATTCCGTTTTGAACTCCATCTTTTCCATCATATTCAAAGCTTTTCTTAGAACATATTCAGTTGCTTGTTTTCGTGGACTCCCACAAATGCCAACTATCATATTACTTCATCAGACTTCTATGATTTTTAGAGTCAATAAAGCTTACTGAGATGCTCGGTAAGTCGATAGGCTTCAGGTGGTGAAGCTAGAAGAAGCGATTGCTGAGGCTGCAACGAAGAAGTCTACACAGACTCCCAGAACCCGCCGAAAGTTTCTAAGTTTCTTTTAATGTTCTGACTAGACCTTGGAGATACACTTAAGAGTGCGGTTGAAGATGTTCACATTTCAGCTAAAAGAGGTTTGAGAATGGAATTGAAGGGAAGTCGAACCGAGAAAAATTTGTTAGCTGCGTTTGCTGGTGAATCGCAAGCTAGAACCAGATATACTTTCTTCGCCAGCGTGGCCAAGAAAGAAGGGTATGAACAAATATCCGCTATTTTTCGGGAAACGGCTGACAATGAAAAAGAACATGCTGAACTCTTTTTTAAGCTCCTCAAAAGTGGAATGGTCGAGATCACAGCTACCTATCCGGCGGGTGTTATCCGTTCAACAAATGAAAACCTGAAGAAGGCGGCAGAGGGAGAGAAACTAGAGTGGGGAACTCTTTATCCAAGCTTTGCTAAGGTTGCAGAAGAAGAGGGTTTCACAGAGGCAGCCAGGGCCTTCCGTAATGTCGCTATGGTAGAGAATTATCATGAGCGGCGATACCGAAAATTGCTGGCAAACATAGAGCAAGACAAGGTCTTCAAGAAAGACGCGCCTATCAAATGGAAATGCAGAAACTGTGGCTATGTCTTCGAAGGCAACGAAGCACCTGAGAAATGTCCTGTCTGCGCACACGCAAAGAGCTATTTTGAAGTGTGGTGCGAAAACTACTAAGTGCTCATATTAGCAAAGGTAGCTGTCACTGCAGGATTCTTCGGAACAGTTTAAACTTCGACTATGTATAAGCAAAAAAGAGGTCCATGACTTTGAAGATTCTATGGGGAATTACAGGTAGCGGGGACAAAATTGAGGACACTGTGAGCATTATGCTGAAACTTCAGAAAAAATATGATCTCGATATAAGGGTAGCCCTGTCCAAAAACGGAGAAAAAGTTGCTCGCATATATGAAGTCTGGGAACTGCTAGAAAACGGTTTTAAGGAGGTGCTCGTTGAAAGAGGGTCAAACGAACCTTGGCTAGCTGGGCCACTTCAAATGGGAAAATACGAAATCTTTTTAGTATGCCCAGCCACTGCAAATACAACTGCAAAGATAGCTCATGGTGTTGCCGATAGCTTGATCTCCAACTGTGTATCGCAAGCACTGAAAGCAAACAGGGAGGTATATATTTACCCTGTGGATCAAAAACCTGGCGAAACGACTACTATTCTCCCTGATGGAAAAGAGTTGAAACTAACAATAAGAGAGGTTGACTTGAAAAACTCTGAGAAATTGAGAAAAATGAAGGGAATCACCGTAATCTCTCAGCTAGAGGACATTGAAGGAATAATAAAGAAGCATCTGACCAAACTAGAAACCCTCTAGACGCAGATGTTAACGAGTATGTTTAAATATATCGTAAATCAGACTTTCGAAATCTAACGGACGTGAATGAATGACTACAGTTGGAGATGTGTACGTTTGCGAGCTCTTTTTTCTCTTGAAAATAAAGTGTCCAATTATAGCAGAGGACATCGGCGCAAGAAAAGCCTCCACAGTCCTGAAGAGATTTCTCAAGAATGAATAAAAAGGACTCTTCACTGTATTATTTTCTCACAATTTACTATAGCCAGGGAGTTGTGAAACATATGTACGTAAAGACCCCTGTAGTAGGTGTGGTAGGCCATAAAAACTCTGGAAAAACAACCGTCATAGAGAGCATAGTTCAGGAGCTGTCGAAAAGGGGATACCGAGTGGCAACAGCCAAGCACATTCCCCAAAAAGGGTTTTCAATAGATACCGAGAGAAAGGACACTTGGAGACACTCGATGGCGGGCGCGAACCCTGTGGTTAGCGTTTCCGACTCGGAAACAGCTGTATTGATAAAAAATGGAGAGGCCAGTTTTTCCTTAGATCAGTTGTTGAGGTTTATGCCTGGGATCGACGTAATGGTGCTTGAGGGGTTTTCCAAACTGGTTTTAGATGACGAAAATGTCGGTAAAATATTGTGCGTCAGGAGTAGAGAAGAATACAATGATTTCAGGGAGAAGACGAGGGGTAAGATTATAGCCTTCTGCTCTACTCGACCTATGGAGAAACCGAATCTGAAGATAAAGGAGGACTCACAGGCTTTGGTGGGGCGAGTATTAAGGTATATCAGAAGGAAACAGAAGATCTCAAAGATTCTCAGCCGTCTTCCAGGGTTAGACTGCAAAAAATGCGGGTACTCGTCATGCGGGGAAATGGCAGTGGCCATATATCAAAGGAAGGCGAAATTAAACGAATGCATTACTTTGAAACTTAGGTCAAAGCTGAAGACTAGAATAACAGTCAACGAAATTGAGGTTCCCATTCAGCCCTTCATATCTGAAATCATCCGCAAACCACTTCTGGGCATGGTCTCCTGTTTGAAGGGCGTTTCCATAAAAGGAGACGAGGAAATACGCATAAAAATAACGAGCTGAAAGTTGAGGGCGCTCTAAAAAGCTGGGTTTCCAGTTTCCTAAGACCTTTTTTTTGTGCACATGCACGTTTTCATAGATTATGACGACAATTCGAATATATCAAGTGTGATTAGAAGAGAAGACCCATCACGCGCACATTCCATCCGAAGTTGCATTTAAAATTGCGCGCCCTCGCATTAGCCATTATCGCCTAAAAACTATTCTCTACGTCCATTGGTCTTCTTTAGTTCTCGTTCTATATCTTTAACAAACTCAATGTAGTTGCTTCTTGGAATACTAGCTCCGCTTGCTGTATTGTGCCCTCCTCCAAAGCCACCATGTCTTTTGGCTAAACGCTTTGCTATCTCTCCGAGATGAAGTTCAATCCCCCTCTGACCTCGGATAGAAATGCTCATGAAACCCGTTTCTTCTCTCTTGTAACATACACCAACATCTACATTCATCGCATCAATCAATAAACCTGCCACGGCTCCGATTGTCATGCCCTGTACACCTTCTACATACGCCAGTTTCTCAAGTCTTGAAGCTTTCTTAGGCAGTGTTTCTAAAAGTTCAACCGCATCTTCGAGATAACCTAAAGCAGCTTCTGTGACTCCCTCTACCTTGTGAGGGAACGAAAATTTGCTAAGTTCATTAGCAACCATCAACCTGAACTTAGAAGTAGCTTTGCGATGAAGGGCGTGGGTTAGGATTAAAGCCTCATGCTCAACAAAATGCCTATCTAACCTCGCCATAAGCTTTGACGCGATAGGACCATCCTCAAAATGATCTGATATGGCAGCGTAGACAACTAGCCTTGCTGCTTTCCAATCCAGTTTCTCTTGGTGATGGCTAAATAATAGGACACTTGAACAGTCTAGAGTGCTGTAAACGACAGTTACTCCAGAATGCTGGAGTCTTTTAATTACTTCAGCCTCTGTGGGGTGGTGATCTACGAATGTAACACTTGAGAATTTGGTTATCCTTTCAACTTCTTTGCAAAGTTCCTTTCTGATGTTAAGATCACAGATGTAAACTTCCTCCACCGGAGGTCTTACACTCTTCAACGCTTCTTCAAGATCGTCGTAGGCAACTAGTAGAGTATGAGCATCTAAGAGATGTTTGAGGACAGCTGCACATATTATCCCATCAGCATCTTCAGCATGCGAGATACAAACTGTCTTCACACCAATGACACGCCCCGCATAGATAGCTACACTGTACCATATTAATAACTGGAGTGTGCGCAGGCACTGGGTATCTTCAAAATCTGTAATTTTTTTGAATGCTTTGTGTTTGTATAAAATTATATACAGTAAGAAAGATTTATGAGTTTTACAAATCAGATTAGATTTGATTTGTCATGGTCAGATTGGGAATAATAATATGTGAGAGGAACAGAACATGCACCGGCGGCAAATGCTTCATGTCTATAAAGGATAGATCCGGAGCCTTCGCTCGTTACCCTAAGGATGAGCCAATTGAGGTTGTTGGCTGGATAACATGTGGCGGTTGCCCCGGCGAGCGTCTAGAGTTTGGTCCTGCCGAGATGAAAAAGTATGGAGCCGACGTCATCCACCTCGCTTCCGGATTCTTAGCAGGTTATCCGCCATGCCCTTATATTCGTGATTTTATCCAATACATCGAGAAATACGTGGATTTACCAGTGGTCGTTGGAACACACCCGATGCCAAAGAATTATATAGACGCTCACAAGGCTGCGGGTGATTGGGATAGGCTCAATATGCAAGAGTTACTCGAACCGCTTGTCAGCGACCAAAAGGCTTCCCTTGCCTATGATTCTACTCGTCCAGATTTCCTAAAGAGTAGAAAACGTTGCAAAATCCACAAAAACAGAAAGTAACCGATTTCTTGAGTGGACACGAGCAAGGAACATTATCTTTATTGCCAGGCTAGAACTCAGTTAGCACAGGGTGAAGCAATAAGAGGATGAGTTACATGAAAAAGCTTGTCTCTATGGGTAGAGGAGGCAGCGGTAAAACGAGTTTTGTCGCCCTTATGACCAAATATTTCATTGAAAATGGCGATACTCCCCTACTTCTTGTAGATGTAGATCCGGATCAGAATCTTGGGGAAATGGTTGGGATAGACCTTAAAGAAGAGGGGAAAAAGACCATATCCGAATTGTTGATTGAAACTTTTTTGGAGGGAGGAGGCACCACTGTTGGGGTGCCTCCCTCAGAAAGGATAGAAAGTAAAATCTGGGAAAGAGGGTTATACGAAGGAGTTTCCTTCGATCTGATCGCTGTTGGCACAAAATTCATAGAGGGTTGTTACTGTCTGCCAGACGCCGCATTGAAAAAAGCTCTAGAAGGTTTAACAAAAACGTACAGATACGTTCTCATCGATTCTCCAGCTGGACTAGAACACTTGAACAGAAGAATAGCTTCTCAAGTAGATGACATATTTGATATAATAGATCCTTCCCAAAAATCCTTTAATCATGTTGAGAGGGCATATAAAGTGGCCAAAGAGGTTGAGATAGATTTCAAAAATTTCTACGTTGTCGCAGGATACAGAGTTCCGAAGGAACTAGAAGCAGATGTTGAAAAAAGAATAAAACTGAAATATCTAGGAAAGATAGCTTACGACAAGGAAGTTGAAAACTCTGTTCTCTCAGGGAAACCCCTACTTGAGATACCTTCCTCGTCCTATGCATACAATTCAGTGAAAGAACTCATGAAAAAAGCAGGCTATTAGACTAGACGCTAGCCACCTAAACAGACGACTGAACAAGCCCATTCCCGGAGAACCTTCACAAAAATGCGTCCGCCCGTTATTGACGGATCCATACCCTAAAGGATTTTTGTATGCGTCACTTTCGTTACCTGAAGACTTGAGATCTGTTTAACTTGTATACTCGAATCATAGTGCATGGTCAGTTGACAATTCTTCAATACTCTTTTCCCAAACAATACCTCTTCTCGCCAGCCCTTATGGGCACTTTAAGCCAGTTTTCTGGAGGGATAAAGGGGCAAGTGTACGCCTTGCTATATGCACACCATGGATTGTACGCCTTGTTGAAATCGACAATCCATTTCCCCTCTGTGATGCGATGTCTCTCGGGTTCCAAATCAAGATATCGGCCCGCACCATATGTTTCCTTACCTGAGGTTGTATCTCTAAAAGGGACCCACAATCTTTTCTCTTCAGCATCGCTCTTATAGGCTTGAAGCATACACCGCTTCTCACCAACATTGAATCTAAATTCGCCCCAACGAATGAATTCTTGCACCCCGCCCTCAGTAGTTGACACTTCTACTCTCTCCTTCTCCTTATGCTCATGAAACACTAATTTAAAAAGTAAATCCGGATCTGGAGGATAATAGCTAAGACCTTTACCTATAAGACTTCTGCGTTCTTCGCGAGGTATAGGTGATCGTGGGTCTAGTATGAAGAATCTATTCTTCTCTTCACGTTCTATTTTAAGACGTGCCTTCCAACCAAGAACTTTCAAACCAAATTCATCCATTATTCAAACTGGGAGTTTTTGAAATTTGACATTTCATCTTCTTAAATATATCTAAAAATTTAGGATATCGCATCATTTGCATCGTATTCATTCCAAATCGATTTTCATCAACGTCACCTTAGCAGGTCTTCTTGGTCGAATCGTCAAACCACAGAAATGTTATAGAACGTACACAACTTGCTTGATACACACGCATGCCTTTGAACTAGAGCACTAGATATGACTTACGCTTATTGCCTCCGCCTTGCATTCTCTTAAGCAGTCTTTGCATCCTTTACAGTTTTCCGCCGCCACTGGATAGGCTATATCATCTATAATCTCCAGAACACTATAAACACATGACTCAACACAAGCACCGCAACCAATACATTTCTCAGGGTCAACCTTCACCCTAAACCTCATCACCAAACCTTCTCTAACCCCAGAGTAATCAGATACCATCGTCTACTATGACAACGAAAGAAGAAAAACTTAAAAGCTATTCTTTTAGAGAGTAAAACGAAGGAGAACACAAATGGAGAAATGCGACATTTGTGGTAAGAACGGTGAAAACCTGACCCTGATGGCAGCCAACCACAAAGAACTGGGTCACATTGAAGTCTGTTCAGACTGCTGGAAAAAACTTTACGTCAAAAATGAATTCGTCGGTGGCACGACCAGCTCGAGCAGTTCATGCCCTACCTGCAGGTAGCAATCACCAACCACAAAATCATCACTAGGACGCGTTCTTGGGGTGTTATGAGGGGTGTATCTGTGTGGTCTGGCGGGACTATTGTGACTCATATCGTTTGTTGGAAAGGAAGTATTCCAGTGGATGCACCATGTTTGTACAGAGACCTTTAAGTGGTTAAATAATGTAATTCTTTTGTTAAACATATAAGGTGATTAATGTGAGCGGAAGAGGCTTTGGTAGAGGTAGAGGGGGAAGGCGTCAAGGAATTGGTGGACCATCTCACTGTGTTTGTCCGAAATGCAGGTACAGGGTACCTCATGTGAGGGGAACTCCGTGCCTTTCCACTAAGTGTCCTAAATGTGGAACATCCATGATCCCATCATCTTGATTCTATTCAGCCTGTTATGGTGGACTGGAAACAGGAAAAATGGGGATTTGTAGAGGAAACTCGGGGGGATATCTCCACTTCGCTTTCCTATTTGTGTTTCAGCAAGCTTTCTAGAAGTACGAGTGCATATTTTATACTCATTTTGTTGGTAAGATTCTCCCGCCATCGAGTATTTTTCATGAAGTTCATTAAGAATGATAAATGACTAGAAGCCTANGCATCACAAATACAAACACAGCTATTTCCTCATTGACAATGAGAATGATTTTGTTCTTTTAGAAAATTGTAAAGGGAAGCGTGCGCGTGTATAATGTGGGACTTAGAATGCAGTTTGGGGTAGTTCTTCATGTGTCTGCCACTTATGCTAATTGGGATACTTTTTTGACGATTACGAAAGAAGCTGAACGTCTTGGGTACGACTCTGTGTGGCTTTCTGATCATCTTATCTCACCAAGCGGTCGTCCATATGGACTAGAAGCTTGGACCGTCTTATCTGCGTTAGCATCATCAGTGCATAAAATTAGATTTGGGACTTATGTGCTTTGTAATCAGTTTCGCCACCCATCGCTTTTAGCAAAGATGGCTTCGACGCTTGACAATATTTCAAAGGGAAGACTTGAATTAGGTATCGGTGCTGGATGGTTTAGAGATGAGCATACAGCTTTTGGTTTCTACTGGAATAAACATTCAATGAGAGTCGACCGGTTGAGAGAGACTGTAGAAATAATAAAGAGACTCTGGACAGAAAAACATGTATCTTATAAAGGAGACTACTTTCAACTAAAGGATGCCACCTTAGAGCCAAAACCTCTGCAAAAACCACATCCCGCAATATGGATCGGTGGAAACTCTCTGGCTATAAGGAATGTCGTTGCCGATATGGGCGATGGTTGGATCCCAGTTTTACCTACACCAAAGCAACTAGCTAATGGTGTGATGCAGATTAAAGAAAGAATGAGGCATATCAGAAGAAAATCTCAAAGGATACGAGTCGCTTATGGAGGAAGTGGTTGCGTATTAGTAGCAGATAATGAGGATTTGGTAAGGAAATTAGCTGAACCATTGATCCGTTCAATGAAAAAGCCTAGAGAAAATCTAAATTGTCTCATTGGGACCCCTGAGCAATGCGTACAGAAAATAGAGCAATACCAGAAAGCCGGAGCCGAAAAAATCGTGGCAGGATTCTACGATTTCCCCTCTGTGAAGGGCTTAAGGCTTCTTGCAAAAACAGTAATTCCTCACTTCAAATAACACAAAAAGCGGAGTTTGCTGGCAACATCTTTTTCTTTGAGAATTGGTTAGTCTTCATCTACGAGCTCAAGTGATGACTATTCCATAGAGTTTACGCAAGTAACTATCGTAAACCTTGTTTGGGCTCAGAAACCATTAGTAACACGACGAGCACTCCAATTAGACCCACGCTGGCACAAGCGATGAAAGGTGCTTCAGAAGATGAGAATTCATAGAGAAAGCCTCCCACGGTAGAGCCCGCAACTAATCCAACATTGCGGAATAAATTGAAAATCCCCATGCCTCTTCCCCTTTTCGAGATCGGAACAAGACCTGAAAACATAGCGGTAATTGAAGGATTAGACATTGAACGGCCAAAGCCTCGCATAGTCATAACAAGGAGCAAAGGCCAGAAACTTCCAGATAAAATGACCAGTATTGCAGCCAAGGCATGAATGACCTTCCCTAAAACAATAATAGGTTTCCTTCCAACTTCATCAGCGACTATACCTATGGGGATAGTTGCAAGTAGAGTCACAATTCCTTGGACAGTGAAGAGCATTCCCACTCCCACTTCTGATATGCCCATCTCTTCGTTGGCATATACGGATAACACTGGTTGCATCAATGCGTTGGAAAATACCAAAATCAACTGAGCTAGGCAAAGACCTACGAAGATGCCCGTATAAGGTGTTAGCTCTCTGAGTGCTCTAATGGCTTTGTTGTGCGTTGAGGATTTCGAGGCTGTTCTGAAGTGAGGGATTTCGACTGAAACATCATAGATCCTTAGTTCCGTTGTAGCCGTTTCCTGCACAGTCAAAGCCACAATGATGGAACTGATGAAGGCTAATACTCCGCAAACAAGAAACGGGACAGCAATGGTAAACATCCCTGCCAGCACGCCGCCAAGCCCTGGGCCTATTACCATCCCTAGGAAGTGCATCATCTCGTAAAGTCCTATAGCCTTGCTCCTATCCCTTGGAAGCACCTTGTCAACAACCATGGTGCTTATCACTGGCCAAACAACTCCGGAAGCCATGCCCTGCAGTCCTCTAAAGAGTATTAATTGGTTGACATCTTGCGAAAACCCGTATAGAGCCATCACAACGGAGTAAGCGAGTAATCCCAATATTATCGGTTTTTTTCTTCCTGCTCTGTCAGCAAGCCAACCGCCGGGAAATGTCGTGATCAGTCGAGCTATTGCGAATGAAGCAGTCAAGAAGCCAAGTTGTGTGCCTGTAGCACCAAAGTCTCTTGCGTAGATTGGCAAGAGAGGCATAACCAGTCCAAAACCTAGCATGCTGACAAACACTGCAAAACACAGAGGAAATAGTTGAGAATAGCCGAAGAGGATCATCAGGTTTTCCTTGAATGCTTTAAACATTTTATCACCGAGAGATTGATGATCTTGGAAGCAGACATATTCGCATATGAAAAGAAAACCCTTATGTTATGTGCAGGATCGAGTTCCAGAGAGGCGTGTGGTTTAACTATAAATGGTGTAGCGGAAAAACGATTTTCTTCACATCCTTGATGGTGTCTCGAACCTTCTTTAAGATTCTTGGATTCTGAGCCTTTATGTCTCTGTCAAAGAGTCCTTTGTAAGTATCTTCATCTTTAGGCGTAACATCTGCTATGGTGATGAATATCAACGCCCAACATCTGGAAACGTTGCTGGGTTCGTAACCTCCGCCGCCAAATACTAGGAGCCTTCCTTTTGAGATCTTATGCGCCAATTGATGGAGCGTTGAGCTGACCTTAATATAAGATTTGGTCGTCAAGGCCAGACCAACAAGTGGATCCTGATAGTGAGTGTCCACACCGAATTGGGTCAAGAGTATTTCCGGCTTAAATCGCTCAATCAATGGTGGGACTATCTCGTTAAATGCCTCAAGGTAAGCTTCATCAGAAGTTCCAATCGGCAAAGGCACGTTTACAGAGTATCCCTTACCATCCCCTTCACCTATTTCGTCAACGCTTCCGGTTCCAGGATAAAATCCTCCATATCTGTGGAGAGAAATCGTGAGAATTGGTTCCTTGTAGAATGTCCATTGTGTTCCATCCCCATGGTGCCCGTCCACATCAACGATGGCAATCCTTTTCAAACCGTGTCTTTGCTGAACGTGCCTTGCCGCTATTGCAACGTCGTTAAACACGCAGAAACCAGCAGCACTATCCTTTGTAGCATGATGTAAGCCTCCACCCACGTTGAATGCATGTTCAACCTCTCCACGCATAATAAGATCCGCTCCGAGTATCGACCCTCCTACCTTTGCACATGACGCCTCGTAAACTCCTCTTCTAGCCGGTGTGTCTCCGTAATCGAGATAGCCTGTCCCAGTCTCGCATTGCATCTTGACCATTCGGATGTACTCTTTTGAATGAACTAGCATTAGATCCTTCTCGCTGGCATGACCCGGCTTATAATGTTTAACTTTTTCATCGAAGACTCCTAACTTCTGAAGCAGCTCAAACGTGTCCTTGTATCTCTGTGGTCTAAGCGGGTGCATGGGTCCAAAATTATAACTCAGGTAGTCATCATGATACAGGAATGCTGTCTTGCCACTCATACTATCACACGCTCCAAAGTTAAATTCGTCTGATACAAGAAAATATTTTCGGAAAGCAACACCGGATATTTGCTAGCCATCAGCGCATTTTTTATATATGCGGATTTTAGATTGTTGGAACTTTAGATTTATGGCTCTTTTTTGTGATACAAACTTGTGTTTGAACCGAGAATTTTGCAGAAAAATAGCACTACAGCCCGTAACCTACAAAGAACAATCAAAGCAGAAACACCTTTGGAGCTCTGCTGTAACCGAATATGGAATGAGGCAAGAAGGGATATTAACTGAAGTTTAAGTCGAGCTTTTTCATCAAATCTTTTGCTCTGTTTCTTACTGTAACTTCGGTTATTTTTGCCGCTTTTGCAAGGTGGCTTTGTGTTTTTTTTTCTCTTTTGATTTTGGAAGCCATGTAGAGTGCTGCAGTTGCCAGTCCTGTAGGGTCTTTTCCCATAGCGACATGCTTGTTTTTGGCGTCTCGAATTATTTTTATGGCTAGTCCTTCGACATTGCTGGATACTCCAGCTTTTTGCGCTATCTTTGTGATGTAGTCCATTGGGTCGTCGATGGGCATTTTCATCTTCAGGGTTTGAACTATCAAGCGGTATGCTCTTGCGATTTCCTTTTGATCTCGAAGGCTGGCTTCTGCTATCTCTTTCAATGTTCTAGGTATTTTGGTGAATCTACAGGCTACGTAGAGGGATCCAGCTACTATTGCCGTGATATTGCGTCCGCGGATTAGGTCTTTGTTTAAGGCTTTTCGGTAGATTACTGCTGCCATTTCTTGCACTGAGGATGAAATGTGGAGTTTTTCAGAGAGACGCTGAAGTTCGTTCATGGCTTGGCTAAGGTTTCTGCTTTGGGAGGCATGAACTCTTGATCGAATCTGCCATCTCCGGAGGCGCCACATCTGGCGTCTAACTTTTGGTGACAGAAGTCGGCCGAAAGCGTCTCTATCGACGTGAATGATTGTAGACAAACCTTTGTCATAGTGAGAATATTTGGTTGGGCTTCCAGCTCTTGCTCTGGACAGCTCTTCTTGGTGGGTGAAGGCTTTCCATTCTGCTCCTCGGTCTAAGATGTTTTCTTGAATGACAAGACCACAGTCACCGCAAACGAGTTCTCCAGCTATTGTATCACTAACTATATTTGTGCTTTCGCACTCCGAGCACATTACCTGGGTGATTATCTGTTCTGACATTTTTTCATCCAGTTTGAATCTTTTGGCATCTATGCATATTATATGCGAAACCAGAATAAAAATATGACGTACGTCATAGTTTGGTAAGGGTGACGGGATTAAAGCTGCGCGTGGAGAATTCTGAATTTTATAGTCCAAACTGTTTTTTCGTTCCAAACGGGTGTCCAGCATGGAGTGCCAACGAAAACTTTCATATGTATACAATACAATTATAGACAAAGCACGAAAATAAGATAAGCCCTTTTTTCGTATTTCGAAATGATGTTGCCAGAAACCGTAACTGCAGTTTTCCTTGTCGTTTGTCTAGCAACTTTTTTTGCAGTTAATCTGCATAATGTTGTGAAGTTCAGTCGGGGTAGAAAGAACGCAAAAGCACATGTAGAAATCAGACGCCCTAAAAGCTTTACCTTATCACTTGCAGCATTCGGCACTCTTCTCTTCTTCCTTGAGTCAATTTTGTTTTCGTTTCTTGCTTTTACCGGTTTCACTCACGCTTTACACGTTTTTCCTTTGCAGTTGCAATTCCAGTATGACTATTACTTGCAGATTGTGGGCATCGTCTTAACAGGAGCTGGATACTTTCTCTTCATCTGGAGCGTTGTCGCCAGAGGCAAGTATGCAGTTTCATGGGGGATGTCAGAAAACCATAGGCTTGTCAGATGGGGTCCATATCGTTATGTTCGGCACCCATCTTACCTTGGGTATTTCCTAATGTTCTTAGGATTTTTCATTATCTGGCTTAATCTGGTGGCATTATTGCCTTTGGTCGCGGTTCCAGGCTATGTGCAAGTAACCATTGCAGAAGAAGAATTATTGATACGTAGATTTGGAGAAGAATACGTAAGATATCAAAAGAAGACAGGTAGGTTCTTTCCAAAACGAAAACAGAGCTGAAACAGATTGTTACTTTCTCTGTTACTCCCATTCTATTGTTGCTGGTGGTTTATGAGTAATATCATAGACAACTCTTACAACTTGTGGTATCTCATTCGTTATCCTTGTAGAAATTCTCTCCAGAATATCGTAGGAGATTTTTGCGAAGCTGGCTGTCATGGCTTCTCGACTTTCAACAACTCGAACAGCAACCGTGTAGCCATAAGCTCTAGCGTCTCCCTTTACGCCAGTGGACTTGGTGTCAGTCAACACAGCAAAATACTGCCAAAGGCTGTCCTTCAAGCCAGCCTTTTCGATTTCTGTAGTTACAATCTTATCTGCCTTTCTGACAACGTCAGTTTTATCTTTCGTTGCTTCACCAGCTACTCTCACCGCTAAACCTGGACCTGGAAAAGGCTGACGCCAAACAATTTCTTTTGGTAGTCCTAGTTGTGCAGCAACTTTACGTACCTCGTCCTTATAGAGGTCGCGTAGAGGCTCAACCACAGCTTTAAACTCCATTTTTGTGGGCAAACCAGCTACGTTATGATGGGTTTTTATCTTGTCCGAAAACTTTCTGAAACCCGACTCAATGCGGTCTGGATAAATTGTGCCTTGAATTAGATACTTCGCGCCTACTTGTCTGGCAACCTCTTCGAAAACCCGAATGAACTCTTCTCCAACAATTTTCCGCTTTCTCTCGGGGTCCACTATGCCTTTTAATTTTTGCAGAAACCGTTCTCGCGCTTCTGCCAAAATTAAGTTTATTCCAAACTTTTCAAACGTTGATTTAACAAATTCTGGTTCGCCTTCTCGCATGAAGCCGTGGTCAACAAAAACTGCGGTTAGGTTTCTACCTAGGGCTTCAGCTGCTAGTCTTGTGGTTGCGCTTGAGTCTATGCCTCCGCTTAACCCGATAATGGCTTTGCTTTCGCCTATGGTCTGCTTTATTTCTCGTACAGCTGTCTCTATAAAATCCTTCACTTTCCAGTTGGCTTCACAGCGGGAAACTTCAAAGATGAAGTTGCGAAGCATCTGCACGCCTTTTTCTGTGTGAATCACTTCAGGATGCCATTGTAAGCCGTAAATTGGCTTTTCTTTATGTCTAAAAGCGGCAACTGGACAGTTCTCTGTGTGAGCTAAAACCTCGTATTCGGCTGGAAGGGAGAAAACAGTGTCGCCGTGGCTCATCCAGGCTTTCTCTTTTTCATCTAATCCTTTTAAAACACCTACAGGCTTGTCGATAGTAACATGGGCAATTCCATATTCCCTTCGCCTAGCTGGCTCAACTTTACCCCGGACTATTTGAGCAATGAGTTGGTGTCCGTAGCATAGACCCAGAATTGGAAGGTTTAAGTATAGAATGTTTGGGTCGCATCTTGGTGCGTTGGGCTCGTAAACGCTGGCGGGTCCTCCTGAAAGAACTAGTCCTTTCACGTTGAACCTCTCATTTAGAAGCCTGATTTCTTCGGGTTTTATGTTGTGCGGAACTATTTCAGAGTAGACGTTATGCTCTCTTATCCTTCTTCCTATAAGATGGCAGTATTGTCCGCCGAAGTCAAGGATGAGTATGGCGTCATATTTCATAGGTCTGTTTTCTCAAGAGTATTGAATAAATGCTTTGTTACGACAGGTTAATTTAGAGTATATTCTGTTTCATTCTTCATTGGTGTTATTGAAATGCTACGTATTAGGTGCTACTTCATCCCACCTGATATTTGCAGTTGATGAAACGGTTATTTTACTATTTTTGGCACAGTTCTGCTAGATATTTTAGGGAGAAAGGTTTAGCAATAAATCCGTTTAAGCTGATGATCAATGTGTCATAGTCTTCTACGACATCCTTGCCTTCGAACCTGAGTTGTGTGAGAAAATTGGAGTAATCTGTGAAGTTTTTGTGGATAGATATTATTACTGCATTCTTTCCCATGCCTTCTGCCCTACCTGCAAATATGACATTTGGCTTTGACATTGTCCATTTTATTGCTTTCTCTGCTATCTCCTTGCTTGACTCTGACTTGAAACTGATAATTGCTAGAAGTTCAAATCCCATCTTTGTGAAGTCTGGTATGACCGTGAATTCTTTTATCACCCCATCTCTCACAAGCTTATTTCGCATTCTGCTCACAGTTGCCTGTGACACATCCAGGACCTTTGCTAATTCCCTGTCACTCCTTTTGGAATCTTTTAAAAGCTGCAAGAGAAGCTTCCTCATTGTCTCCTTCATTCACAACAACCTCTCAAGTGATTTCTTCTCAATTATAATTAGTTTTTCGGTTATGTCAAAATTTATGGAGGGAAGAACCCTATGCATGCCCTTCTATGTTAACAGAGAGTCGGTGAGAGGAAGGAGCAAATCTCTACAACTTGAGAGACAATCCCTATTAAACACAAAAAGGCACTCATAGGGTATCCATACTGGTATTATAAGCATGAAAGATTTAAGATTTATGCAAATTTTTCTGGATATGCTCATTTTTCCATTTCAAGTTGCATTAGTGACCTAAGCACACATAAAAGTTGAGTTTTTGAAGTTTTGCTGATATCAAGAAAAAAGTGAAACACGAAAAGTATTCGGTGTCTACTTCATCATGCTTGATATTCATATTCTTCTATTGACTATGACTGATAACAATGCTGGCATCATGAATAATTGCAGGATATTTTTTTGGCTATTTTTAACTCTCTAAGGATTTCCTAAGCATTGAACCAATATATAGTCCTATAAAACTTAACGGAGCCAGAGTAATTGCGTTCATGAACATTTGGGAACCTATGAACAAGCCTCCAATAACATACCACTCAAATGTTGACAATGAAGCTGTGGGGTTCGCTTCTTGATATGTTTCGTGAACCCATAGATTAAAGTCCTCTTCAAGAGCTGCATTGTTTATCACAATAGAGAAGATCATGAGAACCGCAAACAAAACTGAAATCTTAGCTATTGATTCCTTCCTGCTTTCCAATGTCTTCTGAGCGAATATGTAACCAACAATCAAAGAACTGGTCAAGACAGAAACGAGTGCACCTAGTGTAGGTCCCAAATAAAAGCCTAGGGTTGGAATCAGCACTGTTTCTAAGGGGTAAGAAACCAAGACAGTAATCAAGAATAAAGATGCTACAGCGGTCAATACATCGCCAAACCTCAAACTGTCATCTCCTGAAAGCACAAATCTATGCTTTCCACTTTTGCTTTTATTACTTGTGCAAGAAAGATTTTCCGTAGCTGTTTTTGTGTGGCACTATGATTCCATGTCCGTTGCCCTACTTTTCTGCTTGAAAAATGGTTTACGATATAAGAAACAGAAAATGTCTCAGTTGTGTTCTAGAAATCACCTTCACAAACCTAATTAGACTAACATTCGTAGTATTTTTTGGGATTAAATATGAAATTCAACAAAATTGCTTTAAGTTTGACTGTGCTCGCGTTGATGGTTCTAATGGCTCCCATAGTGTTTGCTTGTGAGCCTCCACCGCCTCCACCATGCGAACCCGGATATTCGCCTGGATACTGGAAGCACGAAATCAGGGCTCAGCTATATGACAAAGGAGCGAAGCATTACTCCCCAGCCGAATACTGGATCATCTTCGGTAACACTGGATTCATGGATCCTTATTTGGTCTACGACTGGTTGTGGGACAACGACTACAAATACATGTGGCTAGACATAGCTAACGCGTTCAACGAAGCAGCAGGACTCGGTCCCTATCCATGAGATAGTGACTATTCTATCCTTGATAGTGACCACTCCACCATCCTCTTTTTTTGAAAAAAACCGCGTGTTTAGGATTTACTTTAAATACGTCTGTTTGCTGTTAAGCGTAGAGATATTTTTGGATTTCCCATGAGGTTACTCTGCTTTTTTCGTTTGGCATGTGTGGCTGGTACTCTTTCCACTCTTCCATCTTCAACTCTACGTATTTCTCTGCGTTTTCTTTGCCTAAAGCTCGGATGCAGATATCGTCGCTGTCCCACTCCTCCAAGGCCTCTTTCAGAGATGCAGGCAAAACTCCGATGCCGAGTTTTTTACGCTTGGAGTCGCTAAGGTGATAAATGTTCGTGTCAACAGGGTTTCCAGGTTCAGTTTTCCTTCTGACGCCGTCTAGTCCAGCTTCAAACATTGCAGCATAGGCAAGATATGGATTGCACAACGGATCAGGGCTTCTAAGTTCTATTCTTGCCTCATTTTCTTTTCCTGGGAAATACCCTGGCACTCTTATCAGCGCTGAACGGTTCTTCCTGCACCACGCTATGTAAACAGGCGCCTCGTAGCCTGGAACCAACCTCTTGTAACTGTTGACTGTAGGCGCTACCAAAGCACATAACGCTCTAGCATGTTCCAGAAGACCGCCAATAAAATACCAGCATGTCTGCGAAATATGCGCATAACCTTCTGGATCGTAAAACAGGTTTACACCAGATTTTCTATCAAAAAGTCCAAGATGAACATGCATACCGCTGCCAGCTTTGCCGAACCAAGGTTTCGGCATAAGAGTTGCTGTCCAACCGTATTTTTTGTCTGCTACGGCTTTGGCTGCGAACTTGTGGCGCATGATGTTGTCGGAGGTTGTTACTGGATCTGAATATGTGAATGTAATTTCGTTTTGGGCTGAACCCACTTCATGTCCTTCTCGTTCTACTGTAATCCCCATGGTGAACAAAGCATTGGATAAGTCCATTCGGTAGGTTTCTGTGATGTCTCGACCGGGCGCTATGTCGAAATATCTTTGCTTATCTATTATGTGGTTTTCAACTGGGTACAGCTCGCCTTCTTCATCTTTCTGCACGAGATAGAATTCTAGTTCAGCGGCGGCTGTTGGGTCGTATCCTTTTGCCCAGATTTTTTCGGTGCTTTTTTGACAAATGTGTCTAGGGTCGCTTTCGAATCTTTTTCCGTTTGGCCTAGAGAGATCGCAGATGAAACTTGCAACAGCTTTATCGTAAAAGTATTGTGGGCAGACAGCAAATGTGGAGGCGTCGGGTTTCATGACCATGTCGCTTTCTTCTATGTTTACTCCTCCTATTATTGAGGAGCCGTCGAAGCCTACTCCCTCTCGTATGGCGTTTTCTGCTTCTTCTGCTGAAATTGTTCTGCCTTTGAGGGAGCCAAGTAGATCTGTGAAGTGTAAGAGGATGTAGTCAGCGTTCTTTATCAGCCGTAGACATGTCGATAAGTTTTGGTTTGTTCGCGGTTTGTGGCTTACCATAAGATGCCCCAGCGTTAGTCATGTTTACAGCAAAAAGATTTATTTCTATAAGTATAAAAATATTGTTGACTAAATTCGGGACAAATGTAGAATAGATTCGATGGTTGTTGAATAAATGTATGAGTGGAGGTGAAGAATATGGATTTAGATAAGACAGATGTCAAAATCTTGGAAGCCTTGATGTTTGACGCTAGGCTTTCTTCTAGGCAGATCGCTAAACGATGCGGTGTTTCTATTGGCACGGTTTTGTCAAGGATAAAGAAGATGGAGAAAGAGCGAATAATAACCGGATACTCAGCGTTGCTAGATCAAGAAAAATTAGGATACAAATTGACCGTGGTGTGTGAAGTAACTGTTTCTAAAGGAAGGCTTTTAGAGATGGAGAATGAAATTGCCCGGCTTCCAAACGTGTGCTGCGTATACGATGTCACGGGCTTGATAGACGCTTTGGTTGTCGCCAAGTTTAAGAGTAGAGAAGAATTAGGCAAATTTACAAAGCGCTTGTTGGCTTTGCCGTTCGTTGAGCGGACAAATACTCATGTTGTGTTAACCACGATAAAAGAAGACTTTCGGCTGCTGTAGAGTCAGCGGTATTCCTTACATTCTTCTTTTTTTTGCCTACGAGTCTATTTGATTTGAGACGCTAAGATGATTTCTAGGGCTTGTTGCAAGTTATTTACCACAGCCTTTGCTGCTTTGCACTTCAGATTCTGACCTTTTCTGTCCAAGAGTATGGCGTGTATACCCAACTTCTTAGGTAGGAGAACATCCACTTGTATGTTATCTCCAATCATGATCGCCTCTTCTGGCTTGACCTTCAAAATTTCCAGTACTTTTCTGTACATTTTTGGGTTTGTTTTGTCGCATCCAGCTTCAAAACCGGTCATGACAAAATCGAAATATTTCTTTATTGGCTTGATAGCTTTTTTAAATTGGAAATAAGCGACTGTTGTCACCACAGCGATTCTTAATCCGCTTTTCTTTGCTTTTATAACCGCTTCTGTTGCATCTGAATACAGCTGGTACGGGTTTGATTCTTGGAGTTTAACGATGTCTCTTAATGTTTTTTTGTCCACTTTGACCTTTAGTCTCCAGAAGATGCGGGATAAATAGGAATTCCAGCTTTTGTATCCATATTTTGGATAATCTATGAACGCCACAAACATCCATGACGCGCTAAGCTGTTGTGGCGAAACTTCATAGCCTTTGTTAAAGAGGTGCTCTGAAATTTCTTCAACGGTAACCGGATTTTCCGCATGAACTAGAGTTTCATGCAAATCAAACAAAACCGCTCTTATCTTAGCCAAACAAGTTACGCTCCGAAATCCATAAGCTTCAAACAGTTCATTAGGGCTACTTTGCTGCAAAAATATAGTGAACCAAATTTAAGAGAATTGTGGAAACTGAAATAGGTTTTCTCCTCATCTAAAGCAAGACTTAATTGAAAGCACAAAATTAGGGAATAAAGGAATTATCTAAAGACGCGGGGGTTGCCAAGCCAGGTTAAAGGCGCAGCCCTGAGGCGGCTGTCCCGTAGGGGTTCGTGGGTTCAAATCCCACCCCCCGCACT
>JGI2172J19969_10000112_pt1 | contig 30361 bp, 31 predicted proteins | sample DeeMarSWOR230_32_FD_19969 | JGI IMG/M metagenome (IMG submission 19969)
GTCCTCAAGGCCCTGGCCCTCGGCGCAAAGGCAGTGCTCATAGGGAGACCAACGGTCTGGGGCTTCACGGCCGGCGGAGAAGCGGGTATGGCACAACTCCTCGAACTTCTGACCAATGAGCTCGCCCGAGCAATGAAGTTGACAGGAGTCGCTGACGTCAAAGACGTCCCCGCCAGAATTCTGGCATAAAGGCCCTCAAGCTAGCTCGCTGAAGTACGGTTCGTGAAACCATGAAGCGTGAAACCGTGCTCCTGCGTGGTCATTGTGGGCTGAGCACGCAGGACAAAGCAGCAATCGTTACAACATAAAACTTTAAGAAGGATCTCCTCAATTCCACAATACAAAAATCTAACGTCCTCTCTAAGGAGAGATAATCGCGGAAGTCATGAACTATGCCCTACTGTCCAGAATGTGGGGGGGATCTACACTATGACCCTAGAGTCAAACGCCACATATGTAAAAGCTGCGGCTTATCCCTCACCTTTCAAGAGATAGCGGAGCTCCGGGACGAGATTCAGCCGGACTTAAGCGACGAGGATAAACGCAGGAAGAAGCGAAAAGATTACCTTTCATGGTGGTTCTCTAAAAAGGAGTGAGTGCTCCCCCATGTCAGACACCTTCGAGATTCTTTGCCTAGGTAACGAGCTCTTAATTGGCAAAATCGTGAATTCCAATGCTCAGTGGCTCGCTAACTACATCACCAAGCTTGGAGGAAAGGTCCGAAGAATAACCGTGGTGGGGGACGATATCAGTGACATCGCCGCCGCTCTACGGGAAAGCCTCTCCAGAAAGAGCGCCTTTATCCTGACGACGGGGGGCTTAGGCCCTACCTTCGACGATAAAACGATGGACGCCGTGGCCACGGCTTTGGAGAAGCCGCTTGAAATAAACGACGACGCCCTCCTCATGGTCAAGAACAAATACCAGCAATACGAAAAAGTCACCAAAAAGAAGATTGAATTAACTCCCGCCCGATTGAAGATGGCGCAACTGCCAAAAGACTCCGTTCCCATACCCAACCCCGTCGGCACAGCACCAGCCGTATTATCGACGGATGCAGCCTCAACAATCCTTAGTTTACCCGGGGTACCGTCCGAGATGAAGGCCATCTTTGAGGCCAGCGTCGTCCCCTTGATACGACGTCTCAGTAGAACCCATGTTGTGTATGAAATCAGTTTGAGGGTGACGGGAATAATTGAGTCAGAACTAGCGCCATTACTCGATCAAGTTATGCGTGAAATCCCCGACGTGTACGTTAAATCCCATCCAAGAGCCGCAGAACCCATACCCTTACTCGAATTACACGTTACCACCCGCGCCACATCAGAAAAAGACGCCAAAGACCGCGTTGAGGCCGCTGAAAAGACGATCTGCCAACTCATCACAGAACATGGCGGAAAAACCAGCCCTTTAAAACCATAATCTCGCTCAAGAAGAAGCCGGAACACCTCAAACCTTCCTGAATCCGAGGAATAGTGTATCACCACAGGGGGTAGGAAAACGCCGTGTACGTAATCTTTATCATCGGAACAGCGGGCTCAGGTAAATCCCTGCTAACCGCCGCGTTCTCAGACTGGCTCAAGCTAAAAAAACAAGACGTCATCTCGGTGAATCTCGATCCCGGCGTTCTCCAACTCCCTTACACGCCTGATGTCGATGTCCGCGAATACGTTTCCGTAGACGAGCTCATGGAACGGTATGTTCTAGGGCCAAACGGAGCCTTAATACTGGCGTCGGACCTAATCGCGTCGGAAATAGAAACGATAAAAACCGAGGTGGAAGAGTATAACGCGGACTACATCTTAGTGGACACTCCAGGACAAATAGAGCTTTTCGCCTTTAGGGAAAGCGGCCTCTACATCGCCAACGAGTTAACCGAGGAGCCGAAGGCAATCATCTACCTCTTTGACGCCGCTTTTTCCGCTAATCCATTGAACTACGTGTCCAACATGTTTTTAGCGACCGCGGTCCGAAACCGGTTATTTCTCCCCCAACTATACGTCCTTTCAAAAGCCGATTTACTGCCGAAGAAGAAGAGGGGTGAAGTCCTTGACTGGGGGCGCAGAGCTGGAGCTTTGGAAAACGCTATCGAAGACACTCTTTCAGGCACAAAACGCCTCATGAGCAGGCGCGTAATGCAGCTAATTTCCAGTCTCGGCTTATCCTTTTCCCTGATTCCCGTCTCATCAAAAAAAGAGAAGGGGTTCATCATTATGCACTCTGTTTTGATGAGGGTTTTCGCTGGCGGAGAAGAAGTAATTTGAAGAAAAGAGAAAAGTCNNAAACATAAATGGCTGCGGATACAGGTCTACGAACCAACGTCAATCGACAATCACGAGGAAAAAAATAGATGGAAAACAGGTCACTTGAAAACCAAGTAGAGACACGTATCGGTTAAGAGGAACCAGAAGTCGTCAGTTAACTATGAAAACGACCTATCTTCAACCATAAAAAGGTTGGGCAGGCGAATTAGCTATTGTATCTGAATTTTTGAATCAACCTAAGTTTTTGTTAAGTCGTTTACTACATAAGCCTCGTTTGGTCTTTAACAAATCCCGAAGACATAGTGATGATTGAGCCTCATCCACATACTCCGAACCACGTTCCATCTGAGTCAAAATGATTCCCCCCTACGTCGTAGATTTTAAGGCCATGTTGCATATTCTTCTTAATATTATAACTTCTCGTTAGCTCTTCACCTCCACTTAATTTCCAGAATTGCATGTCTATTTCCTAACTTCAGAAGAACGGGACTGTTTTGTGTACTTGTTTTTCATTTCTCCCGGTTATTTAGTCGGTGTATGAGGTAAGCTAGCTTGTATCGTTATGAATCACAAGTGGATAAAACATATATTTTATCTTTGGATATCTTTTTATCCTCTTTTCAACTAGAGAAACATAAAATGACGAGGGACACAGCTCTCATTCAACAAAAGGTTGACGCAATGGAAGCTCAAGCCACTTCCCTCAAGGAAAGATTGAGCGCTCTTGAGATCGAAGTTGAAAAATGGGCTTCGAAGAGAAATTCTTTAAACGATACGTGTAAAAAAATTGGGGGAGAGATAAGGCAGTTACAAATAGAGCGAGATCGGGTAAACCAAAAGATAAGGGAGCTGAAGTCTGAAAGAGAAGACCTTAGAGGGGAACTCGAAGTACAATATCGAAAATACGATGTTGAAAAGAAACAAACTATGGTTCTCACGTATAGAACCTTTCAAAGTAAAGACGGGGTAAGGCGTCAAATAGAAGAATTGGACTGGAAAATCCAAACGACGTCCTTAACGCCTCATGAAGAAGCGCAAATCATCACTCAAATTAAAAGATTGGAACAAGAAGACCTCGTTCACAAAGAAATAGCCGTGTTGAAGCAGCGGGTAAGGCGTATCCGCCTCGCAATTACCGCCATAAAACGTCAATGTGAAGAAATTAATACGCAAATAGACGCCTTTGAAACGGAAAGGCAGGAAAACCATGTTCAACGGCTGTCAAAAATAAAGGAGGTAAAGAGAGTTAAGACTGAGGCTGATGACGCGCATCAAAGATTCCTAGAATACCTGAAGGAAGCAAACGAAGCGCGTTCGAAACATGTTAACTATATAAATCAATTAAGGGATTTATCGTCGCAAATACATGTAATCGAAGAGGCGAAACGAAAGCTGTCTGCGGACGCAGAACTCGAGGCTCGGAGGAAAACAGCGACTGAGAAACTTAAGCAAAAGAAAAAAATGTCCTTTCAAGAATTCAAAGCCTTATCCGACAAGGGTCTTGTTTAAATCTACAGAATACTACAGTAAGATTTGAGTTTAGACGGATATTATGGGGGAATCCGATGTCTGAGAGAAAGGAGAAAGTCTTGGTTCTATGCGTCGACCGAGATGACGACGTCGGAGTTAAAGCCGGGGTTACAACCCCCATTATCGGAAGAGAAGAAAACCTGGGCGTCGCTTCTAAGCTAGCGTTATCAGACCCCGAAGAAAGCGATGCAAACGCCATCTTTGGCGCCGTGCAATTCTATGACCGCCTCGTCTCAGAAGAAAAGATTGAAGACTGTCAGGTCGCAACGATAGCGGGCTCTGAAAAGGGGGGGATGACGGCAGATAAAAGGCTTAGAGATCAACTAATGGAGGTGTTGGCGGCGTTTCCCGCAAAGGATGTGGCACTGGTCACGGATGGATTCAGCGACGAGGCAGTAATCCCCATCATTCAGTCCCAGATTCCCATCATGTCTATCAAACGAATAGTTGTCCGACACAGCGAATCCATCGAAGAAAGCTGGGCCGTACTCTCACGGTATCTGAGGAAAGCGGTTCAAGATCCGTACTACGCTCGATGGATATTTGGCGCACCTGGCCTGCTCTTGCTGGTGATGGGCATCCTTTGGCAATTCGTTGAAATCGTCAACCCCAGCGTCGTTCTTCTAGTAGTACTGGGAGTCCTCCTCATGATTAAGGGCTTCTCAATCGACAGGCTAGTAGTTGAATTGATCTATCCCAGTCCCCTCAACCTCGTGAGAATCTTTACGACGAGTATTGCCCTAATCATTGGCGGCTTAGCCGTTTACCAGACGTACGGGATTCTCCTCGCAACCTTTGGCGGCCCAGAGAACTGGTTAATTGAATTACCGAAGGTTATTGGATATGTCTTACAGTACGCTACCGACTTGGTATTCGTTTCGTTTATCATCTTTATGGGTGGTTTAGGCGTTTACCTCTACTTCATGCGAGACTCAAAGATGTTGTGGAGTATTGTAGGCCTGGTGGTAGGCATCTTTAGTCGAGAGATCTCCCTCAACATATCCGAAATCTTGTTACTGGAAAAACCACCCGTCCCAACCGAGTACTGGATTGAACTCTCCGCCATTATTGTGGCAAGCATAGCAGTTACCACCATCACCATCTTTATCACGCTGAAACAGGGCAAACGACTTGAAGAATACTTTACGAAGACGGAGATGTGAGATGAAAAAGGCCAGAATCGGGATCATAGGAGGCACGGGACTATCACCGCCCATCAACGAGGGGACAAAGATTCGCGTAGGAACGCCCTATGGCCCCTCACCGACAATAACCATCAGTACCTTTGGTGGGAAAGATGTGGCTTATTTACCACGGCATGGCGAGAAACACACGCAGCCCCCCCACAAAATCAATTATCGAGCAAACATCTGGGCCCTTCACGCCTTGGGTGTGGAAAGGATTTTAGCCACCAACGCCGTGGGAGCGATAAACATCAAGTATGCGCCTGGGGATCTGGCTGTTCCCTCAGACTTCGTTGACTTCACCAAAAATCGAAGTCACACCTTCTATGATGAGGCCCCAGTGACCCATATTGACGTCTCCGAGCCCTATTGCCCTGAGTTGCGGAAAATCCTCTTGAAAGCAGCCGAGAACGGGGTTGAAAGGACGTGGCACGACGTGGTATACGTATGCACTGAAGGCCCCCGATACGAGACGCCGGCCGAAAGCCGAATGTTACGAGGCCTTGGCTGCGATGTGGCCGGAATGACGGGAATACCGGAAGTGGTATTAGCTCGCGAACTGGAGATGTGTTACGCATCTCTCTGTTTTATCACAAATATGGCGGCGGGGCTGCAGAAGCACTTATCCGCGGAACTCATTTCTGAGGGCAGTCGTAAGCTGAAACACACGCTTCAAAAAGTGTTAGAAGAAACGATTATTCGCATACCTTGGAAAAGAAGCTGTCGTTGTTCGAGAACATTAGAGGGAACCCGTGGTTGAACCTACAAAAATACGTCTCACGTCTTTGTAGGTGGATAGTCTGCAATCCGCTAACATATAGCATCTATGAAAAGATGTTGGTAAACCAGATCAAAACGGAGACGAAGCCAGAACACATAGGAGTTATTTTGGACGGCAATAGACGGTGGGCCTCACACCGGTTTAAACATCCATGGGAAGGACACCAATTAGGCGCGGACAAGGTTGAAGCCCTGTTGAACTGGTGCGTAGATCTGGACATAAAAGCTGTCACAATCTACGCGTTTTCCATGGAAAATTTTCAGCGACCTCTTAAAGAAGTAGAGGAGATTATGAATCTTCTTGAAGAACGCTTGAAAAATCTTTTATCCGACGAAAAAATCCGTAAAAATAAAGTTCAAGTCAGAATAATCGGTCGAACACCCCTCCTCCCAAAAAGAATTCAAGACGCTATCCACCGGGTTGAGGAAGCCACCGAGAAGTATGACGACCACTACCTGAATTTGGCTATTGCATACGGTGGACGAGCAGAAATAGTCGACGCCATTAAGAAGATCTCGGAACAGATCCAAGTAGGAACCGTAAATGCGGCAGAAATAAGCGAAGACATCATAGAGAAAAATCTTTACACAGCCTATTTACCACAATCCGAGCCAGACCTGATTATCCGGACGTCGGGCGAAGAGCGGTTAAGCGGATTCTTAATGTGGCAAGGCGCATATAGTGAACTCTGCTTCATCGACGTTTTCTGGCCGGACTTCAGGAGAATTGATTTATTGCGGGCAATACGAACCTATCAACATAGGAAGAGGCGGTACGGTAAGTAATAGTCAGCCCTCAAAATAGTTCGCTCGGGTCAATCTTTCTCCGTTCTTCCCGTGAACAAGAACGGTGTCCTCAATTCGAACGCCAAAACCGGGCAGATAGATTCCTGGCTCGTCCGTTACCACGTTTCCCGCTTTCAAACAGTCCGTGCTTTGCTGCGAAAGCCGGGGTGGCTCATGAATGTCAAGACCTACGCCATGGCCTAAACCATGGATGAAATAGCGCCCATACCCTTCGGCCTCTATGATGTTTCTCGCAATAGTGTCAATGTCTCTGGCGTTCACACCGTCACGAATCGCTTTAAACGCTTCTTCTTGAGCTGCCATGACCAGATTAAGAACGCGTACTTGATTGAGTGCAGGCTTACCCACTATCACGGTCCTCGTGATGTCACTTCGATAGCCACGGTATACCGCGCCCAGATCCATAACGACTGAGTCCCCCCTTTTGATAATTCGATCGGTGGATAAGCCGTGGGGATACGCTGATCGCGGCCCAGAGGCAACAACGGTCTCGAAGGCCACGCCTTCAGATCCCCGCCTCCGCATCTCGTACTCTATCTCTGCTGCAACTTCATATTCCCTCACACCGTCGCCTACGAACTCCATACCAACGGTAGCCCCAGCATCAGTTAACGCCGCTGCCTTTTTCATGAAGTGAATCTCCTCTTCGTCCTTAACACGTCTCAGACCCCAAACCATGCTTTGATTTTGCATAAATCTCGTGGACCCCAGTTCCTGGGTAAGACTCAGATACCAGGCAATTGAGAGGTCATCGAAGCCCACGACGCGTATTTGCTGATTTTTCAGTTCCGTAACTAACCTGTTCAAAGGTTCGTCCCCCACCGGAACTTCCTCAACGAGGCAGTCGCTAGCTGTTTCGCGTGCCGCAGTAAAGCTTAAGGGCGGTGTTAAGAGGAGGGGGACGTCATCAACGGGAACCAGTAAGCTTAATTCTGCTCCAGCAATATCCATAAACCCTGTAAAATAGTAAACGTTCTTCACGTTGGTTATCAAATAGGCGTCTACCTGATTTTCCGCTAGACGTTTCTTTAACCCGTTAATCCGCATCAAACTTCCCTCCCATAACTCTAATTTTAGAAGCCTATATAAATAGCTATTAACCTCCCCTACAAATAGAAGAAAAATAAACCGGTTAAGACTTAGATATTGTTATACGTGTCTCAATGCTTGACCTCGTCAGAAACGAGCGTTACAAAACCGCGCGAAAGAGAAACAATCGCGAAAAGGATAGGCACCACCAAAAAACACGTATATAATGTGATACGGACATATTACTAGGGGAGGAAGACGCGGCTGGTACATATCAAACAACTTGAACTACGGGGATTCAAATCATTTGGGGCAAAAAAGATCACTTTGAACCTGGAAAAGGGGCTCACCGTCTTCACCGGACCGAATGGAAGTGGGAAGAGCAATCTCTTTGACGCCATCAAATTCGTGCTAGGAGATTTAAGCGCGCGGTCATTACGGGCGTCTAAAATGGGAGAGATAATCTTTGACGGCGTTCTTGGAACACCATCAGCCAAAACAGCCTACGTCAAGCTTCGTTTTGACAATAGCGATCGAACTATACCCCTTGACCGAGACGTTGTTACACTATCCAGAAGAGTGAATAGAAAGGGCATTAGCAAGTATCTTTTAAACGGCAGTACCGTTTCCAGAAGTCAACTCATCGACGTTTTAGGGATGGCGAAGCTGTATTCTTCTGGCCACAATATGATTATGCAAGGGACCATAACCAAACTGGCTGAGATAACGCCCGATGAAAGAAGAAGGGTGATTGAGGATTTTGTGGGTATAGCTGAATACAATGCGAAGAAGGCAGAAGCGCGAATGCAACTTCGCCAAGCCGAAACAAACCTGAGAATAGCCGACGCCAGAATTGGAGACGTCCAATACAGGCTTGAAAGACTGGAAGAGGAGAGAAATGATGCCCGGCGATTCAATGTGATTCAGGGAGAAATTAGAAAACTTCATGCCATCTTAACCTCCCATCTCATTTCTCAAATTGAGGCTGAAAGAAAGCGGCTCACTGAAGAACTTGAGCAACAAGGATCAGAAGTCGAAAACCTCAAGATTCAACGAAACGATCTTCAACAAAAACGGAGGGAAGTGGAGTCAGCGCGGAGGAGGTTTGACGAAGAAGTAACCGACAAAGGAAGCGTAAGACTGCACGCCATTCAACAAAGAATGGGAGAGATTATGGCGAGTATAGCGAGCTTGAAGATGGAGATTGACTCGGGAAACATCAGTTTACAAGGACTGAAAAAAATTCGTGATGAACGAGCGTTACAACTCAAATCGTTACAAGACGAGGTCCGAGAATCGACAAGTCAGCTGTCCACACTGAGAGCTGAGAGGGACAAGGTAAAACAGGAGTTAGATGAAAAAGCGGGAAAACACGCCAAACTTTCGACAGTAATAGGTGACTTAAAGCAGAATCTTGGGAAAAACACGTCCAAGATTAGGGACCTTGAAACCGAACATACCGAATTGGAGCGGCAGGCTACACAAGTAGATACACAGCTCAAGCGGAACACGGTTAAGCAACGTATTATCGCAAACAACCTCAAAAATCTGGAAGAAAGATGTGCAAGTTTTAATTTAATGGTGAATAATCTTGAAGTCCATCTGAGTGAGCTTCAAAGATTACAGAAGGAAGAGCGAGAAAGAGGGACGAGGAGGTCTACTTCGTTAGAAAAGGCCTTAACGAAGAAGAATGAGTTACTCCTCGAGATGGAAGACGCGGAGAAAACAGCGACAATAGCACGAAACGCAATCGTGGACTTTAAGGCACGGAAGGAGTTCATCGACAAAATTGCGACGGAGGAGTCTGCGCTACAGAGACTCGAAGAAATGGGGAAGACAGGGGCCATCCAAGGCATTATCGGCAGACTGAGTAATTTGGTGAAAATTAAGTCCAAGTATAGAAGAGCGTTGGATGTTACTGCATCCGGTTGGCTTAATGCGTTAGTCGTTAAAGACATAGACGTGGCGCTCAGGTGTGCTGAAAGCCTGAAGAAGATGAAGATTGGGAGAATTAAGCTCCTTCCTTTGGGAGAAGTTAAAGACGCCCAAGGTAGGGACCCGGTAGACCTTGATGGCGTGATAGGCTTAGCGGCTGAGTTAGTCCAATGCGACGAGAAATATCTGGGCGCTGTTAATTTCGTATTTGGCGATACCGCGGTCACCAGCGGCATAAAATCCGCTTTTCTCGCGTCTAAAAAGGGGGTGCGGGCCGTTGACCTAAACGGGGACTTGTATGAGGCGGGAGGAGGCATTGAAAGCGGATACTATCGAGTTCCAATTGAGTTCACCTCACTAATACCTCGCGAAATAGCTATCGGGGGGCTGACTAAAAGCGTTCAATCCTTGGAACGTGTGCTCTCAAAAAGGAAGAAGGATGTTGACGATATCACTAGCGACATAGCGGAGTTGCATGAGGAACAAGTCAAACGCCTCGAGGTGGGTAACATAATAGCACGGGATATTGATCTCGTCAGCAACAATATTAGTCGCACCAAACAAAATATCAAGACCCTAAATAAACGAGTGAAACGCTTGAAAGTATACCTTAGTAAGGGCGATCAAATTCAAAGTCAACTTCGATCTAAAAGAGACATGTATACGAAGTCTCTGAGGCAATTGCAGTCGCAGAAGAAGAAAATAGCGTTCATAGAAGACCAATCAAGCATCGCCCAGTACGAAGACGAAGAAATGCGGCTTCAATCCGAAATTACTGAGGCCAATCGAAGATTCGTAAGGATTGAAAGCGATGTTAACTTCCTCGAGACCAAGTTACGAGCCACCTTAAAGCCAGAACATGAAAGGGTGAAACTCGACATTCAAACGTTAACGAAACAAATTAACAAAATGACCAAAAACACCACTACGGCTCAGTCAAGCCTAGATGCAGCAGAGAAACAGCTCGCTGACCTTGAAGGAACAAAAGCGGTCCTCTCTGAATCCTTAGCGTCAGTCAAAGGGAAAAGAGGGGAGTTTGAAGAACAGGTAGACAAGATCGACCTTCAATTAAAAAGCGTGGGGCAGGAATACGAGCCCCTAACGAATAGAATTCATCAGTTAGAATTGGAGTTACAGAGGAAAAACCTGGAAAGCGAAGGCTTACGGAATGAACTGCTTCGGTTGGGACATGAAAAACCGGTGTCAGCGATTCTGAGTGGGAGGGAAGTGAAAAACATTGAGGCCTCCCTTGACTTGATGCGGTTTGAACTTGAGCAACTGGGGTCAGTAAACCAGTTAGCGCCCGATCAGTATAATGAGCAACAGAAAAACTATAAACAGCTCTCCATCAGGAGAAATCAACTTGAAAGAGAAAGAAGAGCCATACTTGAGTTCATCGATGAGGTGGAAAGAAAAAAGAGAGAAGCCTTCATAGAGGCCTACATGCGCGTCAACGAGAGTTTTACGGTTTTCTTTGAAAAGCTAACTGGCGGAGGAAAAGGGCGGCTGAGCTTAGAGAAGGCGGAGGACCCCTTTGCAGGCGGTTTAGACATCTTTGTACAATTTCCGGGGAAGGCATCGAGGCTGATTGCGGGCGCCAGTGGCGGTGAAAAATCGGTGGTGGCAGTGGCGTTTGTCTTCGCAATTCAAAGCCTCTCTCCCGCCTCCTTCTACATGTTCGACGAAGTGGACGCCCACTTGGATCCGTATAACGCTGAAAGGCTTGCTGACCTTTTAAAGGAACAATCCGTCAACTCTCAATTCATCGTCGTCACTCTCCGAGACGTCGTCATTGATAGAGCTGAAAAACTATTTGGAGTCTATATTCAAAACGGGCTTTCCCACGTAATTTCAACGAGGATGGAAGAGGCTGTAGCGCAACTTGCCTGAAGACGATTTTACTGAGTTTGAAAGGCCGTTTTGGGTGCGATCGCCATGGAAGGTTTTATTCGATCTGGTTAAATTACACAAGGTTCAGCCGTGGAACGTTGATCTGTCCCACATCTTAACCACGTTGATTAAAGAAATGGGGGGAAAGGGGTACGTCGATTTCTCCGCATCGGGTATAGCCCTGCTCTCCTCCGCTGTAATCTATAGAAAGAAGTCGGAACAAATTTTAGAGCTGCAAGAACCGCCGAAACCACCCCCTGAAAAAGTAGTGGAGGTGCTTCCACCCCCAATTCAGCTTCCCTATCGCTTTGAGTATACGTCAACAACCGTGAAAAACCTTGTAAACGCTTTGGAAGAAATCTTACAGGAACAACCGTACATTGAATCCGCGCCGAACCCGTCACCCATACTGCCGGACCCCATGATACTTCGGGAACTTGACGATTTTATGATCGACATCGAAAACAAAATTGAAGACATTTATCGAACACTGCTCATGCTAGCGGAAAAAAACCCGGTCATTCACTTTTCTCAACTTGTTCAAAGAATGATAAAACGTGAAGTAATCAGAACGTTTCTGGTGCTCTTATTCCTCGCGAGCAGAGGAAGACTCCAGCTATGGCAAGACGAAGAGTTCGGCGAGATCTACATCAGCCTCTCCAAGGAGAGTGCAAACCCCAATGAAGCACATTCAAGCGGATAAGTCAAATCAGACAACAGAGAAGACTCAAACAGAGCTGATTGAGTCCGCATTATATGTTTCTGGCAGGCCTCTTGACATCAAAACTTTGGGCGCTATCCTGAAGACTCGATCAAAGAAAAAAATTCAAGCTTGTGCCAGGACGCTAATGGAGGAATATAGAAAACGAGGTGGCGCCTTAGAAATACTTGAGTTCGAAGATGGACGATTCGTCCTTCAACTAAAAACTCAATACGTAGCTAAAGTGAAACGATTAGCAATGCGTCCGCTTCTAACAACCGGCCCCCTTAAGACATTAGCGTACATAGCGTATCATCAGCCCGTTATTCAATCCCACGTTACGGCGTTACGGGGGTCACAGGCCTATGCCCACATTCGCGAGCTTAAAAGATTTGGGCTGATAACGACAGAGAAACTGGGACGAACCAAGGTTATTCGGACAAGCAATGTCTTTGCAGACTACTTCAACCTCAGCCGTAACCCGCGGTTACTTAAACGCCAATTAAAAAGCCTCTTCAACTCGATTGAAAAACTGGATCAAACGAAACAAGGGGAAAACGGTAAGTAAAGACGGCGTTCTACCACAGATTTATTAATCACCAGCAGCCCCTAGTGGTCATAGCGAAGCGGTCAGGTTCGGGAGGAAGAAATTTGACTCAATGGCATGGCGATAAGAAGAAGAGAAAGATGTCAGGAGGAAGAAGAAAGCTTTCCAGGGGAAAACGATCCTTTGAGATGGGAAAGGAAGCCATAGAGACCGAGCTTGGAGAGAGAGCTGAAAAAAGCGTGAGAAGCCGAGGGGGGAACACGAAGATTAAATTGGTGAGAGAGAACTACGCAAACGTAACGAGCCCATCGTCGAGGAGAACCGAAAGGACTAAAATAATACGCGTGCTAAAAAACCCCGTTAATGCGGATTATGATCGGAGGAACATAATAACGAAGAGCACCAGAATTGAGACAGCTATCGGTGAAGCCATAGTGACGTCGCGAACCGGCCAAGATGGCGTGATCAACGCCGTATTATTGGATAAAAAAACCTAAATCACCCTCAAAAAGTCGAAAATAATATAAGGGATTCACGCCTTTACATCCAAGAGGATGATTGTTTGAAGCGCCTTGGAAGGGTGTTACACCTTTCCAACAATAACAATTTGATTTTGAGAACAAAGATACAAATTAAGCCTCAGACTATTGTTTTAGATGATCAGTTAAATCACGTCGGAAAAATCAACGACGTTTTTGGTCCCGTCACAAACCCCTATATTGCCATAAAACCCTCCGTCAAGAACCCCAACAAGTACGTGGGGCAGATACTATATCTACGGAATTAGGTTAATGTGTGAAGGCGGACGATAAATGACTGACTCTCAAGAGGATTTTATCCACACTGCTCCTCGGTCAGAAATCAAATGCCCCGAATGTGGGGAAACGCGATTCATCAAGGACTATGAAAACGCTGAAATCGTATGTATTAATTGTGGCTACGTAATTGAAGAAAAAATGGAGGACACGGGTCCCGAGTGGAGGGCCTTTGATGGTGAACAAAGAGCGAAGCGGACGCGGGTGGGCGCTCCGTTAACCTTTACCATCCACGATAAAGGCCTCTCAACCATGATAGATTGGCATAATAAGGATACGTACGGAAAAAAACTATCTCCGCGGCAGCGGGCTCAACTTTATCGTCTTAAAAAATGGCAGCGGCGACTACGAGTCTCTGACGCCACAGAGAGAAATTTGGCCTTCGCCCTGTCAGAATTGTCTAAGATGTGCTCGTTCCTAAACCTGCCAAAAAACATTCTGGAAACAGCCAGCGTCATATACCGACGAGCGGTAAAGAAGCATCTGATCCGCGGAAGATCAATTCTCGGCATCACCTCGGCCTCCATTTATATGGCCTGTCGTCAATGCGGAGTCGCCAGAACATTAGATGAAATCGCGGAAGCATCGTACATAAATAAAAAGGAAATCGGCAGATCGTACCGGTTCATGGTGAAAGAATTAGGGGTGTTTGTGCCCCCATCGACCCCATCATACTACATCAGCCGCTTTTCAAACCAACTGGGCTTAGCCGGAAAGGCTGAATCCATTGCAATACGCATCTTAACCGTGGCGAAGACGATGCATCTCACGAGTGGACGAGGCCCCGTTGGCATAGCGGCTGCCACGACCTACATTGCTTCGGTTCTCGTCAATGAACGAAGGACTCAGCGGGAGATCGCTGAACAAGCAAACGTCACCGAAGTGACCATACGAAACAGGTACCGAGAGTTAATTGAAGGCTTAGAGATAGTCGTAAACGTTTAGGTATCAAACCGACTCCTGCAAAGAATGCGATTGGAAACACGATACGGGTAACTGAAACGGATTTAGGGCGGTGTTAATGTTTGCCGAGACGAGATGACCTAGAAGAGCAGGCGCTCAAGTTAATCATCGAAAAGGGAACAGACGGAATCCTCCAAAGCGAGATGTGGAGGAAGTTAAAAGCAAGCAGTCGTGAAGGATCGAGAATATCCCTCAGACTTGAAGCAAAGAACCTCATCCAACGGGAGCGCGAACTCTCGAAGGATCGATGGACCTATCGTATCTTTATCAAGCGAAAGCCCATCGAGATCGATTCAATCCTAAACATTCCCTGTCTAGTCTGCGTTGACAACTACAGGTGCGAGCGGGATGGAGAAAAATCGCCAATCACGTGTGCTTCCTTGACACAATGGCTTTTATCTCAGGACGATGCCCGTAAAGAGGGGTAGAGGACGCCGTGAAGCGTCCGTATCAGGAGAGAGAGGGCAAGGAATACGTCGTTCCCCCCGTGGCAGCCTGACTCTGACGTAAGCTTGGTGGGAAGAAAGATTAAAGGAAAAGCTTATTGTAGTCATTGTTTCAGTTTTTGAGGAGGGCAGGTTCCTTGTGAATCAGACTTTCGCGGTCTCCCTCACCAAGTCCAAGGCCGTAGGGATGTCTTTAGGATTAATCAGGGTAAACCCGCAGTGAGGACATTTCCACCCCTTGACCATGCAGTCGTCGTCATAATAAATTATCGTGGGCTCAGTCAGGATGTCACAGAAAAAGCATTTAGGAGCCGTGAGCCAGCGTTGTCTTCGCTTTGAGAACTTCATGGCAAACCTTAGAAATCCATCGTTAAACCTTCATTTAACCATTTGCCAAAAAACTTATATGAAGCATAAGTTGACCGAAACCCCCCGTGAGAGGGGTTACACGCGAAGGTATGCAATCAGTAATTTGGGAGAGGGCCCCCTAACCTCGAAGTAAGCCTCGGTAAAAGGATCGCCTCATCGTCTTCGACATCGTCTCGAAAACCAACGTCTACGAGTTAGTAGAAAAAAGGTGAGAGTAAGAGAACCCGTGATTGTTAGGAGAAAAAAAGCAAGGGCATACGTCTACTTCGATATGTGAGCGAAAACGGCCAAAATTGTGATCGCCAAGATCGCGCCTGCCAGCCCGGAGACGAACCATGGGGATAAAAGGATGTCTATGATGGAGATCGCCGTTATTTTTATCAGATTATGTGTGACAAACCAGTTGAAGACGAAGTAGGCGGTTGTCCCGATGACGAAGCCTAAGAGGGCGAATATCGTTAAAATTTTTGTTCGTCCAGCAAACATGTCACAATCCTCCTATAATTAGGGAGGATTGAAGCCTTTTTCAGCGGAGCCCATGGTTGGTAATTGGGGAAAGCCGTCCTTTACCTTCTGTTCTGCGATGGCAGTGGCTTCGGCTAGGATCTTTTCCGAGTCTTCTCCTGATGCTATGTAACTCCATGATTGCGTGGTGGCTTCGCCGACTTCTAATACAAGGCTGTCCAGGGATTGGCCTATTTGCCCCAGCTGCATGGATACTTCCGGAATTACGCCAGCTAAACGCCCCTTTAACGCAGTTATGATTTTTGTAGCGGGTACAACTTCTGTCGCGATGTCGCCGAAGTCCTGAACGGTTTCCAGTCGTAAAGCAACCTGCTCGATAGCTAATTGGCTGGTGATGATGGTCTGCGCCATCTTTCTAACTTGAGAGCACTCATTAGCGTACATGATGGCGACAGCTGAGTCCTTTGCTTCTTGCGAACGTACACACTTGTTAAACAGTGATTTGTGCTTTTGTTCCATGCGTAGCCGGGAGTCCTCCAGCTTCCTCTGAACCATGTTGAGCTTGAAGATCGTCTGGGATACCTTCTCTCGTAAGGGAACGGGGTTCATTCTTTCCGTTATTCGCCGCGATAAGGGTACCTTGTTACTCCTCACCCAGTCCGATACAAATTTATTAGACAAAATTGAATCCTCCTCTTTTTTGATTAATCCTTTTGAATACGTTCCTTATAGAAGTTCAACACCCATTCCGTTAAAACTGGAAGAATCAAAGAGCAGATTTTTCCAAAAAAACGTTAAAAACCGCGTCTCAGAGTATCGAAAGGTAATACAGAAAAATACTCGTCATGACGACCCGTACCCATATATCTTTAAATCATGATAAAGGTTAAGTAGTAGCCACTGAATAAATTGGGTGCCCCGGAGTATGACGCCCCGGTTCCTTACCCGTGAGGCGGGAAAGCATAGTCGGGTCATTGCGACGGCTTGGTACCTTCTGCTGAAAAGCCGTAGGTCGCGGGTTCAAATCCCGCCCGGGGCTCTGTACGAAGCACCCAGCTAAGCCACGCCGTAGGCGTGAAGGGGATACCCCTCCAACTTCACTGAGGGAAAGAAGAACTGCGTTTCAAAGAGCCATGAGCTGGCTTGCGTAGGTTTACCGCGTTCTGACAGAGCAGCTTTCCCGTAGATTCCGATGTCCCCCACGACGAAACTTGTGACAAGACGTCACGCAACGCGTAAGAGGAGTCACAGTCAAGTCGCGGGGAGGGCAACCACGGGTAAGGCAGTAAACAACGAAGTTAAATAAAAGCCCCTTACTTTAATCATAGGAACCATGAAAAAGGGAAGGGGAGGGTAAATGGCTAACGTTGGCAGAACCATGTTCTTCGGGGAGCTTTCGAGGCTGTTACGAAAAAAAATCACCGTCGTGACTATGGATGGGAAGGGCTTCACCGGGATCTTCGATGGCTATAATCCAGAAACGATGAGCCTCTGCCTCACCGACGCCGCGGACGAGAAGGGAAACACCATCAACAAGGTCTTCCTGAACGGAAACGTGGTGACCCAGATCTACACGACTGAGAAGCCCTTTGACTTGAAGGGTTTAGCTGAGAGACTGGAAAAGGTTTTCCCGCGGATGGTCAGACTCTACGAGGATGTAAGGGTCATCGTCGTCATGGACAGGATTCGGGTAAATGAGACAGGAATTCTTGAAGGAACGGGTCCAGCAGCAGAACGCGTTCAACGGGTATATGATGAGTTCACTCGAAGGGGCCGGAGCTAAAAATGGCCGAAAACGTCCTCCATTCTTTTTGAAGGGGACACGCCCAAGAAATCGACTACCTTGAAGGCGTCTTTTGCTACTTTGGGTAAGTCCCTCAAATCGATGNTGAAGCCGAAGTACCGNAGTAGAAATGCGAGCACTTCTTTCGCCGCCGCTACATCGGGGGAGGTGCCCAAGGTCTCTTTTAACAGACAGAAGCCCNGCATTTCCCTGAGGGAAGCCAGCCCTAGAAGAAGCCCAGCCATTCCAAATATTCTTCCCTCCATCGTTTTTACCCCGTATCGGTTTTGACCCCGTATCGTTGTACTTGTTTCATGGTTTCTAAGTCCGTGAAGGTTCCATACAAGTGAGGAGCCCCCGCCAATGGGTCTCGCTTCAAGCCGCCTGGACAGATTACAAAGTTACACCCGAGATCTTGGACAAAATCCAAGATTCGCCCGCTTAACTCGTACTGTCCAGCTACCATCAATGCCTGGGTGTTACCATATAAGATAATAAGGTCTCGACTTACGTCTTCGGAGACCCAGTAATACAGCTCATTCACGGGGGTTCGTGGAGACATGTCGGACGTTGTGATGGCTACGTCTTGAAAGTAAGGAGAAGAGATCTCCGCGAATTTCTCCGCAGCTAACGTCTGGATTAAGTATCTTGCGGTGAGGGTGGCGATGAACCCCAGTCCCGGTAAACCTTCAATCAGCACGGGGTCTCGAAGATGAACCTGGTGAGAGACCGTTATCACGCTTTTCACGGGGGTCTACCGCTCCAACAGAGAAATATAGTAGGGTAGGGTTAAAGGCTTATAATGGTTTTCGGTGAATGAAACGTTGGCCTTTGAAGTCATCGACAAGGATTTGCTGGGAAGAATTGGACGGCTCAAGACGAAGAGCGGCACCATCGAGACCCCGTTACTCCTGCCTGTGGTCAACCCGCTTGTTCAACCTGTTTCGCCGAGAGAAATGGAACGGGACTACGCGTGTCAAGCGATCATCGCCAATGCCTACTTGTTGAAGAAGAATTTCGGAGAGGCCGTGAAGACCCGTGGACTCCACGATTTCCTTGAGTTTCATCGCGTTGTGATGACGGACTCGGGGGCGTATCAGATTCTGGTTCATGGAGACGTGGCGGTTACGCCCTTAGAGATCGTCCAGTTTCAGGAAGAGATCGGGTCGGATATAGCCGTCATGTTAGATGTACCCACAGGATGGAATGTTGGAAGGGAACGGGCGCAGTACACGGTGGATGAGACCCTGAGACGAGCGCGGTCAACCCTGCAAGCTCTGACTAGAAGGGACGTCTTATGGGTTGGGCCGATCCAAGGAGGCAACCACTTAGACCTTGTCGCGTTTTCCGCGGCAGAGATCGGAGCCCTGCCGTTCCAAATGTGCGGGTTAGGAAGCCCAACTCAGGTTTTGGAACGATATCTCTTCACCGTCCTCGTCGACATGGTGATGACGGCGAAGAAGCATACGGCTCTTGACAGACCCTTTCACCTCTTTGGCGCAGGACACCCCTTCATGTTCTCCTTCGCCGTCGCCATGGGCTGCGATACCTTTGACTCCGCGGCCTACGCCCTCTACGCACGTCAAGACAAATACCTGACGGACTCGGGCACGGTCCGACTCAGAAAAATGGAGTACTTTCCCTGCTCGTGCGCGGTATGCGCCAAGCACACGCCGAAAGATCTGAGGGAAATGCCGTCAGAGGAACGGGCGGGATTATTAACGAGACACAACCTTTTCGCATGCTTTACCGAGATTCGAAGGATTAAACAGGCCATTCGCGAAGGACGATTATGGGAGCTGCTGGACGTGCGGAGCAGAAGCCATCCAGCCCTACTGACGGCGTTGAAAGGGCTGCGGGGTCATCGAGACCTGCTAGAGGCCTCCAGCCCTACCTCAAAGAATCGGGGAATATTCTTCTTTGACGCCATAGATCTGGCGAGACCGCCCGTCCTCCGCTACCAAAGCAAACTCAAGAAGTGGCATCCCCCCGGAGAGTATACGGTTTTAGTGCTCGTGCCCCAGACGACCTCAAAGCCGTTCCACCGATCTCGAGAATTTAGGAGGATCATGAAGGCCACCAAGGCTGAAGCGGTGGACGTGAGCAGAATTCATTTCTGCGTTTACGCCACGCCGTTCGGCGTCGTACCCATTGAACTCGATGAAGTGTATCCGCTCTCTCAATGTGAAACAAGTGTTCCAGCCGACGTAGAAACCGAAGAGTACGTGATCACCCAAGTGACGAACTACATCCGTGAGGGCAATCATGGATGCAAGGTTGTGGTGCTCTATTCAGACGACGACGCGGTTGGAAAGCGACTCCTGAAAGAGGCGGAAGCAGCCTGCATAGAAGGGGAACTGACATTTCTTTCCTCAAAAAGCGAGGATACAACGTGGAGCAAAGACGCAGTCAATAACTTAATGTCACAGATCACCTTGGCCCTGACAAACAGGGACATAAATGATAGGGCAATATAGGTTTTTAAAGCAGGCGTTGAAAGCTATTCAGTAAATACGAAGAAAGAAGCTCCTAGATGGTGATTATTATAAAGAATTTGATGAAAATAAAGTTCCTGGGAGGCGCGCGGGAAGTCGGGCGGTCGGGTATAACCGTTAAGGGAGGAAGAACCCAGGTCCTCGTCGACTATGGCGTGATGATTGGGCGCGAACCCGGGTTTCCGATGCATGTTCGACCGAATGAGGTGGATGGCATCGTGCTTACCCACGCGCACTTAGACCACAGCGGGGCAGTTCCGTTTTTCCACATCACAGGCGACACGCCGGTCTATGGTACCCAGCCCACCTTTGACCTCGCCAACTTATTAATCAAAGACTTCATTCACCTCTCGCGAGGCCGCCTGCCCTACGAAATCATTGAACTTCAAAACATGATGAAGTATTGCAGGGCCATTGNCTTTCGAGCCCCCACTAGGATTCGAGGCATGAAAATCGAACTCCTGGATTCAGGGCATATACCTGGAGGCGCGCAGGCAATCGTTGAAAGACGGGGAAAACGGCTGTTGTATACGAGTGACTTCAACACCGTTGATACCCGACTGTTGAAGGGTGCGGATCAAGCCTACGACGGAATCGACGCCTTAGTAATGGAGAGCACGTACGCCGACGAAGACCATCAAGATAGGGCGTCGGTGGAAAAGAAGTTCATCGATAAGGTCAACGCGGTTGTGGAAGGGGAAGGAACCGTTCTGGTTCCCGCCTTCTCCGTCGGGCGGTCACAGGAAATCCTCTGCCTCCTAGCCGCGCATCATTTTGAGTACCCGGTGTTCGTGGATGGTATGGCGAAGGCTGCAAACGACATTTTGATGAAGCACCTGGCGTATCTTCGTGATGGAGAGCTCTTCATGGAAGCCGTGCACATGGCGAACAAGATTGGGGGCTGGAGAGAGAGGAAAAATGCGGTCAAGCGTCCGGGAGTCATTGTTTCACCAGCCGGAATGTTGAAAGGGGGGAACGCGGTTTTTTACATGAACACCATTGCCGAGAAGGAGGCCAACGCGGTCCTCCTCGTGTCCTATCAAGTCCCTGGCACGCCGGGAAGTCGGCTTATGGCGACGAAGAACTTCATCATCGGCGGAAAAACGAAAAAGGTGAAGGCAGATATTGACCACTTCGACTTCACCTCGCACTCGGGGAGAAGCCAGTTACTTGAGACGGTGAAAAAGGTCGGTGACGCCGCCAAGGTGTTCGTCATGCACGGTGCGGAGGAAAACTGTCAAGAATTCGCGGAAGCAATACGAACCGAAGTCGGCCTAGAGGCCATTGCGCCCAAAACAGGAGAAGTCTACCAAGTCTGAAAGCCGTGTGTTTGTACGACGTACGATCCTGCCCGGCAGTTCTAGGGAAACATGGTTCCGGGTAATGACGCAGGAAGCAGACGGCCTACGTGCAGAGTGCACGGGTCAAAGGCCAGGGAAAGGGGTGGCCCCTTGATGCGAGGGCGTGAAACGTGTCGTGCTTACCGCCGGGCTAAGCAGTAGCGACGCTTATCAAAGAGAAGAAGCGGGCGACCGCATGGAGCGATTGCTCCATGAGCCGCGTCCTCGAGGGGGGCCAGCAACCTTGCCAACGATGACGGGAACCGCAGATAGGTAGGTTGAGAACAGTGCTAGCGGCGTGCGACGCGGGTCTACGCGTATTGCAGGTTATCCAGGTTGATGCGAAGGTCCTTCACGTAGCCTGTTGTGCTCACTGCATGGGGGAGTAGTGGGTGGGCTTCAAAATCGTGCTCACGACTTTGGACACGAGAGGGCCATCTCTCTCCGATTCCGTCTTCCCCTTGATCCATTCGGGGTCCGAGATAAAGGCGTCCCACGCCCTCTCGCGGTGGGCTAGGTCTTTGAAGGCAAGCATATAGTAGAGAAGGTTACTCGTTCCAATGACTGCCTGCCAGAATCCGATGACATTCAGCCCATGTTTTTTGAACAAGCTCAGGGTGAGGTTTGTAAAGCGATCATTGAGATCCCCCATCCTGCCTGGAACGGCCTCATAAATTCGCCACTCATAGATCATGGACAACACCTCTTGACAGTATCTCTGCGTCAGCAATATATAAGCGTAAAAAACAAAGGGATAACCGTTCCCCTCGGTTTCCTGCTTTTCGCTCCATTTTTCTGCAAAGGATTCGCCGATCGATTACCTGAGGTGAAGGAGGGGGCGGTTTATGGGACAGGGTGGAGGACAGGATCACGCTTGGTTGACGGGTGATGGCTGCAGCGATGTTTCGGATCGGCGGCTCTGAGGTTACGGGTAGCCATATCTTTATTAGCCCCAAGGTCAATGGCAGGTCATGACAGGTGAAGAGCGGTGAAAAGGGATTTTCAGAAGCTTTACGACTTGGGATTTACCTACGAACAGAGCTATGGAAATTGTGCCCAGTGTACCCTCGCGGCCCTCTTGGATTATTTCGACGTCAAAGAGGACCAAGTGTTCAAAGCAGCCACCGGGCTTTCAGGCGGGACAGCGGGAATGGGCAATGGCAACTGTGGGGCTTATTCAGGAGGCGTCCTGTTTCTAAGTCTGTTATATGGGCGCGCTAGACAGGAATTCGCAGAAAGAGAAAAGACCAAACGCGTAGGTGAGTTAGCGCGGACGCTTCACGGAAAATTCATGGCAGAGTACGGCGGCGTGCGATGCCACGATGTTCAACAGAAAGTCTTCGGTAGAACATTCAACTTCCAAGATCCTGCGGAGTATAAGGCGTTTGAGGCAGCGGGGGGGCACGAGGATAAGTGTCCCAGCGTAGTGGCAAAGGCGGCGTGTTGGACGGCCGAAATCATCGCGGCGGAGAAAGAGGGCTAGAGCCCGATCGGTGACCACAAACAAAACGCCCTCGCTCACGAGGCTGGGTTCGAGGGGGAACGAGATGAAGGCTTCCGCTGAAAGGGGAGGAGGGCCGGTTAGTTCGTAGTTGGTTTATCAGCGGTTTGTGAGTTTGAGGAGAAGGGCGACGAGAACGCCCGTTAGGAAGCCGCCTACATGGGCAGTGTAAGCCACCGCTGTGTGGCCACCATTGTACAGGAGCTGCAGGAGGAACCAGAAGCCGATGAAGACCCAGGCGGGAACCGGAGCCACGCGAATAAAGAGGAAGGAGGGCACAAGACTGACAATTCGAGCCCGGGGAAAGAACAGCAAATAGGAGCCCAAGACGCCTGATATAGCTCCTGAAGCGCCAAGCGCCGGGATAAAGGCTTCTTCTCCGCCTGAAATAACGGCGGTAATGGCGTGGCAAAGCCCGCCTATCACGCCGAAGAGGAGGTAGAGGAGGATGTACCTCGTATGGCCAAACTGGTCCTCCACGTTATCGCCAAAGATGAATAAGTAGATCATGTTTCCGAGGATATGCAGGAAACTGCTGTGGAGGAACAGAGAGGTGAATAAGCTGAAGAGCTGCTGTCCCTGTAAGACACGGATCGGCGTGACGGCAAAGAAGGCGAGAAGATCCGGATTAAAGCCCTGCGTAAGCTCCCACCAAAATGCCCCTCCATTTAGCGTGATGAGCGCCCAGGTGACGAAGGGACGGGTACGACTTCGGTTCTTATCGTAGAGGGGAAACATGGTGCTGCATTAACTCCGGATCCCGCTTTAAGAGTTATGGTAATAAGGCTGAGAAGCGGGTCTTCGGCGCGTACTCGCTATGCCCCAAGCCCGTTGAAAGATGGGGCTAGTGTTCATAAGTCTTATATCCTCAGAGGGAGGATGATGCGGTGAGGTTGTGTTTGACACGAAGGGCTTCCTGTTTTGCACGCGTAAATCCCATGCAGGTCTCACCTCTCAAAAGTAAAAGAGAGCTTCAAAAAACTGGGTTCTATGGGTAGCGTGGTGCAGGAAGGAGAAGCACAACCTCTCTCAAGTTAAGCCGTTTTCCGACGACGCCTTTGCCGTTTCTTCTGCGGGAAGTGCCTGCTAGACGTGAAGGGCCAGGGTGGAAAGGGTGGGGCAGACGCTAGGAGGATACGTGAGAAGCGACGGACGCGAAGCAGCCAGTACGGAGACGAAGCGTCTTGGAAGGACGGGCGCATCAACCCTAAACGCGCTATTTGCGACGTGACGTCTCGGACGAGGTGGCGGAGGGGCGCGGGTTATCACGCGACGGGCGTCTTTGAGGGTTTTTGGAAGCCTCTTCGCATGATGACGACGTCTGGGCCACCGCGGAGTCCTTTAATAAATCCTTCAATGAGGAAGCCGCTCACTGAGTATAAGGCGATGGAGTTAAAGTCAAAGGTCGGTAAATTCACGTCGAGGGAAGAGGCCTTCGGATTACGCTTCCGCGCCTCTTTCTCAAACGTTTCGATAAGCATTTGAGGCACGCCTTCCAAGGAAAGCGTCCGATCCTTCACCCAGATGAAGGTGATTTGCGGGCTTACGGGCTGATTTCGAATGGCCAGTCCATTAACCACCCCCATCAAGTCTCCCTTCTTCTTAGCGGCTATCGTGATGGTGGAGTCTTGATTGATCATGGCGCGCTTAAGAAAATCCTTGTTTCGAAGAATACCGCCGGACTCTGATTTGACGATGGCCTCCACTAATTGGTCGACCTCAGCCGGCTGAATTAGGGCGAAGGAGTATTTCTTAGACGGACTTCGGAAACCCAAGGTCATCCTCACGATAAAAATGCGTCCCCCCATTTTTAAGTGTAACCATCCGCTACTCGTCATCAAAGAGCGCGCGTGCTGGACGAATTCGATGTCGAACCCGCGGTACGGGGCTCCGGCCAAGAATGGGGAAGACGCCGATAGAACCGTCAATTATAAATTAGCAGAAAGCTAGGGAACGGGTATGAAGCGCGAACTTGGCAGGCTCGTTCACAAAATCGCGGATGAAGACCTGAGGAACAAAGTGCTGGCCCTGATCGAGGACCTCACCGTGGAAATCGGAGGCAGGACATACGAAGGCCTCTCCATCGAAGACGCGCCCGGAGGGCTCCGCAGGCACCACGCGTATCCTGACGGCCTACTTCAACACACCGTGGCCTCGGCAACCATAGCCTTAACCCTGTGTGAAATCATTGAAGCAATCTACGAAGGCACCGTTGATCGCGATGTGGTCTTAGCCGCCATCTTAACCCACGACCTCATGAAGGCCCAAGTCTACGGTTGGGATCACGATGGAGGGTATAGATGGTCGCGCCTTGGAGAGCGAATAGACCACTTGAGCCTCATCGTCTCTGAACTAATCCGACGAAACTTCTCTGTTGAAGTAGTGCACGCCGTCGCCGCCCACCACGGTCGAGAGGGCCCCATACGGCCTCACACCATTGAGGCCTTGGTCTGCTTTGTATCCGACTACGCGGATGCAACGCTCAATGGTGAGGTCTTAAATGCTGCGCGGTTCCTGATTCGAGACTGCGCGGGGGGCGGGGAGGAGCCGTTAACGGCGAAGCAGGCCTTTGCCACGGTCTATGCAAAGCAGGAAGGGGGATGTGAAGGCGTGAGGCGGGCGCTTGCGAAACAGGAAAGAGGAAAATCCCCGGCTTAAAGCCTGGTGCCGGGGCGTGACCGCATCACAAGGTATGCGCCTACACCCGTGATGAAGCCGACAATTACCATCAAGGGCAAATAATGCCACGAAACGTTTCCAATCAGGCTTTCCCCCGCGTGTTCGGCCTCATTCCGTTTGAGCGTGTCTTGGATAGACTGTAAGCTGAACTCTCGTCCCTCGCCATTGTAGGTCACATTGGAGGGGGAAACCAGCTCATCTTCGAGGAAGCAGGGAAGAACGGGAACGAAGAGGAGCGCGAATCCGATCACTGCCGCTAAACACAAGTGCAGTACGACGTGGCCGCGTCCCATGCTTTTTTCCTCATAGGGTGTTAGTTTTCTGCTTATTATGGCTATTGTTTAGAACAGCCTGTTCTAACGTTAGAACAAGGATGGTCCGACGGTTTCTCGCATTGCATCTCTCTCCGAGGAGGGGACAGCCGCTAGAAGGGGGCGTCCCGGCGAATTTTTAGGGCTTCATACCAGAAGATCAGGCATGCAACGACGCCGAAGATCAAGGCGACGAGGTTGTGGACGTTGGAGAGGGACTGGGGATACACAACCACGTAGGTTACGATCATACACGTGAACATGACGGCGTAGAAGAGGTGGCGTGGCAGCAGAATCCGGCCCCACCGGACGAAATGGCGTAAAAGACCGACCTTCACCTCGCCCACTAATCGGTATTCGCCCAAGGGGTTTTTGTCGAGCAAGCCCAGCCGCCTCAACTTCTCCATGTGGTGAAACGCGACGCTGGGACTGCTGAAGTCGAGGGCTCGCTGAACCGCTCGGACTCCTATCCGCTCATCCCCTTGACGGAGAAAATACCAGTACACGAGGAGGGTCTTCCCCTTCAACTCGGACTCTATGTGGGAAAGGTCCCCTTCAGCCACAGCATCCTCCCCCTACAAGGATTGACGTGGATGAATATAAGAGGCTTCCGCTGGAAAGGGGTGAAACGCTAAGTTTAAATAAAAAATATTGTTCTCTCTCTCTTCACAAAATAGAGTTGACTCGAAGTGGAAGCAATACCTACGCAGATAAGTGGTCAACCGGTGTTGATCCTCAGAGAAGGCACAACAAGGTCGAGAGGACGAGAAGCCCAACGAGCGAACATCACCGCGGCGAAGGTCGTGGCGGAGACCGTTAAGTCATCGTTGGGGCCCAAGGGCATGGACAAGATGCTCGTCGACGGCCTGGGGGACGTCACGATCACCAGCGACGGCGCGACCGTGCTGAAGGAGATGGACGTGCAACACCCCGCCGCCAAGATGATGGTGGAAGTCGCCAAAACCACCGATGACGAGGTGGGCGATGGAACAACGTCCGTCGTCGTTCTTTCGGGTAGACTCCTCGAAAAAGCCGAAGAGTTGATCAATAAGAACATTCATCCCACCATAATCGTGGATGGATACCGAGCTGCCGCTGAAAAAACCTTAACCTCCTTAAGCGACATCGCGATCAAAGTCTCGCCAACCGACAAGGTCATGCTCAAAAAAGCATCCATGACGTCCATGGGCAGCAAACTCGTCTCGGATTATCGAAGCTACCTCTCCGACGTCACCGTTGACGCCATCTTGAAAGTAGCACAGCTGGTAGACGGAGAGTACAAGGTCGACCTGGACGACGTCAAGGTCGATAAAAAGGCGGGAGAATCCCTCCTCGAAACCAAGCTAATCGACGGCATCGCCATCGACAAGGAAGTCGTGCACTCGGGAATGCCGAAGAAAATTGACGAAGCCAAGATTGCCTTACTCAATTCGCCCCTCGAAGTGGAGAAGACGGAGTTCAGCGCCAAAATCAGCATCGAGCGGCCCGAAGAGATGAAGGCCTTCCTCGACGAAGAAGAACGAATGCTAAAGAACATGGTGGCGAACATCACCGCCGCCGGCACCACCGTCCTGATCTGCCAGAAGGGCATCGACGACTTAGCCCAACACTACCTGGCAAAACAGGGCGTGCTGGCCATCCGACGATGTACCCAATCCAACATGGAGAAGCTCGCGAAGGCCACCGGGGCGAAGATCGTCGTCACCCTGGATGACTTAAGCGCCAAGGACCTGGGCTACGCCAAGCTCGTTGAGGAGCGGAAAGTGGGGGAGGACAAATGGGTCTTCGTCGAAGGCTGCAAGAATCCGAAAGCCATCACTCTGCTGATTCGAGGAGGCACGGAGAAGGTGGTGGACGAAGCAGAACGATCAATCCACGACGCGTTATGCGTGGTCCGGGACATCGTCCTGAGCCCGAGCGTCGTCGCCGGAGGCGGCGCGCCGGAGCTGGAAGTGTCATCGCGGGTGCGGAAGTGGGCGGAGTCCCTGTCAGGTAAGGAACAGCTGGCCGCGCTCGCCTTCGCGGAGGCCTTAGAAGTCATCCCGACGACGCTGGCTGAGAACGCGGGATTGGACCCCATCGACATCCTCGTGGAGCTGCGGTCACGCCACGAAAAAGGCAGCGTGTGGGCCGGCGTCGACGTCTTCAACGGTGAGGTCAACGATATGGCGGAACTGGACGTGTACGAACCCCTCTCGGTGAAGGAACAGATCATCAAGTCCGCCAGCGAAGTCGCGGCAATGATCCTCCGAATCGATGACGTCATCGCGTCCGGAAAAAGCGGCGGACCATCGATGCCACCCAAAGAGCCGGGAATGGAAGACCTAGACTAGAGGTTTTTTGCCTCACACCCTTTTTTTTATTCAGCCGAAGACGGCTTAGTTTCCTTGAGATAAGGATTACGCCGCCCCGGAGTGTAAAGGATTAATAGGGATCACCACAGTCTTCTTAGTGGGTAGTTTGGAATCCTCTGTTCAGAGAGAGACCCGTACTGACGAATCCAATAAAGGCTGGCGCATCGCCATCTGATGACGATTGGACCTACCCAACTACGGGACAGTTCATCCGATCTGGGCAGAGGCGGTGGGCGATAACAAGGCCCTCATCAGAGAGAACCCGATCAAGAGGGACGAAAGGTCCTTCCAGTGAGGTCGGGTGTTAGTGGTGGGGGACACATCACGGCCCATCGAAAACAGAAGACGTTTTAAGAGGCTTGGCCGGTTTATGATAAACACTTGACGTGACCCGCGATGGATGTAGAGACACGACTTGACTTGATCAAGAGGGTGGGCGAAGAGATCATCACCGAACACGAGTTGAGGGAGCTCCTGGAGACCAAGGCGCATCCCATAGCATACGACGGCTTCGAGCCCTCGGGCCTCGCCCCCGTGCACTTCGGCGTCTACCGCGCGATAAATCTGGAAGACATGATCGCCGCGGGTGTGCATTTCAAGCTTTGGATTGCCGACTCCTTCGCGTGGATAAACAACAAGATGGAGGGAGATCTGGAAAAGATCCGGCGAGTCGGGGAGTACTTTATCGAAGTGTGGCGGGCGTCGGGTGTGAACATGAACGAGGTGGACGTGCTCTGGGCCACGGACGCGTTTGAAGACAAAGAATACTGGAAGAAGGTCATTCTTATCGCCAAGCACACGTCACTCCAGCGGGCGACGCGGTGCCTGACCATAATGGGGCGACGAGAAGGGGAGATGATGGAAACGGCGCAGTACTTTTACCCCATGATGCAGGCGGCCGACATCTTTCATTTAGAAGCCGATATCTGTCAGCTCGGGATGGATCAGCGGCGGGCGAACATTTTAGCCCGGGAAGTGGGGCCGAAGCTCGGCTGGTGGAAGCCCGTCGTCGTCAGCCACCACATCTTGGTAGGGTTGAAAGGCGTCCAACGGCCGGGGGGATATGACGAGAATCGGGCGATCGACATCCAGATCAGTTCGAAGATGAGTAAGAGTCGGCCGGAAACGTGTCTCTACGTTCACGACAGCGAGGAAGCGATCCACCGGAAACTGGAAGGCGCCTTCTGTCCGCGCAAGGTTGTGGAAGGCAACCCCGTGCTGGAGTACGCCAAGTACATCATCTTCCGCAAAGCCAAAACCCTGCGGATCGAGCGACCGCGACGATACGGGGGAGACCTGGACGTCGGGGACTTCAGGGAGCTGGAGACCTTGTTTCGCGGGGGACAGATCCATCCCCTGGACCTCAAGAAGGCCGTGGCACAGGCGCTAAATACGGTCATCAAGCCCGTGCGGGAACACTTCGAGAAAGATAAGCGAGCGGCAGAATTATACGACTTTGTCAAACAGATAGAAGTCACAAGATAGCCTTTGGGTGCAGATGAGGGACATGAAGCAAGTTCACCCGGTATCTCGAAGGAAGGAAAGCCAGCTCGAAGAAGTCGAAGAGATCTTCCGGAAACTCGGGAAGAAGGCTCGGGACACGGTTGTGATCGTGGAAGGGAAAAAAGACCGGTCCTCCCTCAGAAAACTGGGCGTGGAAGGAAAAATAGTGTGTATGAAAAACTCTCGTCGCGTCCTCGTCGACTTCCTCGACCAGCTGAAATGCCGAGAGGTCATTCTCCTCGTCGACTTCGACGCGTACGGCTCGGCCTTGGTGAGGACCATCACCCAGTACTTAGAGGCCAAACGGGTGAAAGTGAACACGGTTTTCTGGAAGAGCATTAGACGCTTGGTTGGACGGTACGTGAAAGACGTGGAAGGCCTTCCGTCATATGTAGAAAAGTTAAAGAAGAGCCCCCATAGTTAATTTTAGGGATTTGAGCGTTGACCCCAAAGAGGTTGATGCCTCATGCTACGAAATAAATTGATTGCAAAAAGGAGGATGATTAATTGGGTACTTCTCAAGCTATTACACCAAAATACGCGATTAAAGCCACCTTCGAAGTTGAGGGCGTGGTCGAAAAATCCGATGTGATCGGAGCGATTTTCGGGCAGACTGAAGGGCTGTTTGGCCCTGACCTCGATCTCCACGAGCTCCAAAAGACGGGGCGAAT
>JGI2172J19969_10000113_pt1 | contig 30359 bp, 24 predicted proteins | sample DeeMarSWOR230_32_FD_19969 | JGI IMG/M metagenome (IMG submission 19969)
CGGTGCGGATGATAAGGCATAATACCGGCCAAATTCTCCGGATGCATCCAGGCTGTCAACCAGTCTGTAAATCCTGTCTGCCTTTTCATGATAGCGGTCGTAGCTCAGCTCGTCCTGGACGAAGAGGATGATNAAAAGGCAGCAGGCCATGCCCACGGCCAGACCGGCGATGTTGATGAACGAATAAGCCTTGTGTTTTTTGATGTTGCGAAAGGCTATTTTGAGATAATTCTTGATCATGGCTACACTCCAGGAAACATAGTTTTTTATATACGAGGGGACCAGCTTGATGATCTGGAACGCATACCAGAGAAGAGCTGCCGCTTTCCCTCTTTTTCCGGAGACTCGGTCATATATCTCCTCGAAATCACCGGCCAGATTCTCCTGGTCCTCATAAGGGATGACATTTTTCAGGAAGAACNCCAGTATTTTCAAAGGACGGTCACGTCTTGACATGGATTCAGTCCTTTGAAGAGGAATATTTCAGGTAGTTTTCCCAGAGGAGGTCTGATATCCTTTTGTGCTCATCTAGTGCTTCGAAACCCAATTTTGTGATGGTGTAGATCTTTTTCCTCCGTCCTCCTCTGACTGCGGTTGCTTCTCCGAACTCTGATTCGATTAATCCGTTCTTTTCGAGCCGGTTTAAAGGCAGATGGACGGAGGTGAGGGATACTTTTTTTCCTGTGGCTTGGGAGAGATGATCTACGATAGCAACAAGGTAGGCATTTTTCTTCAGGTTGATGATAGAGAGCATGATGAGCTCTTCCTTACGCGTTAAACTTTTCATGTGTTGCCTCATAATGTGATTTCTTTTTAACCTTTAGAAACATATCATTTATAGATACGGAATAAAACAAAAAAAGGTTGTCGAAGGCTCAAAAATTGGGTTTTGAATATCAAAACTGGAGTAGGGGAGAGGTTAAACAACTATTAGGCTGAGATGGATAAAGTGAATTTAAGCCCAAGATCCTAGGATTTCGACAGATTTAGCTTATTGATGAATCTTTCGAGGTCTTTCCTATCTATCAAGCGCAGTAAAATAATGGTTTTATCATAGATCCCTGTAGAGGACTATAAAATCTCCTTACCGAATTCTGTAGAATTCTGTAGATTGACGTTTTGAATCTTTTAAATTACGTTATAATGTTAAAAATCAACTGCTATAAGGAGCTTGCGGTCTATAAGAGAAAAAATCCCAAAATTATAAAGGAGGTAAAATGAAATTAAAAGTACTGGCGATACTTTTGCTGATTTTCTCTGTTTGTTTCATTCAGATCACGGCCCAAGAAAAAAACAAAAAAGAATCAGCCGCGGCTGTATTGGAGAAAATATTTAAAGATTCCGGCATTGAAGTCGCTGAATCAAAATTTACCGAACTAATTTCAATAGATAAAGACACTTACACATTTAACGAACAAGAGTTCCTTACACTTGGCAATTCCCTGCGCAGTACTGGAAGAGTGAAAGCTGCGATTTCTGTTCTCAAAATGACTACCTTACTCTTTCCTCAATCATCGAATGCTTGGTTCAACTTGGGCCAGATATATGTTCGTAATGTGGATAGGGAGAAAGCTATCGAAAGCTACAAAAAAGCGCTGGAGCTTGATCCTGAACATGGCATGGCTCGGGAGGAAATGGCATGGATCGATTTTCGTATCGATGATGCTCGTCTTGAGACACGGGAGATAGAAAGATTTGAACCCGGAGTAAACACTGGCCTCAAAGGACCATATCTAGGCCAAAAGCCACCAGGAAAAAAGCCAGTGGTATTTGCTCCTGGTATTGTATCCATCTATGGCGGAAATGAAAACACCATTACATTTTCTCCTGATGGAAAGGAGATCTATTTCGGCAGGGAAGGCGGCATCAGCATTTGTGAACTAACAGAACAGGGCTGGACAGCACCAACGAAGACATCCATTAAAGGATATGAAATGTATATATCTCCATCAACCGGCAAAATGTATTATACAGGAGGAGGTATCTGGGAAATGGAGAAAACTCCAGATGGCTGGAGTAAACCCCGGAAGCTTGTAGATATGGGAATGTTCGCTACTCTTACTCAAGAAGAAATCCTTTACACAACGGTGTTTTCAAAAGGTGCCAAAATTGGACGATATATGAAAGTCAACGGCAAATATGAGAACTATGAAATTCTTGGAGATCAATTCAATCTTTCAACCTTCAACGCGCACCCTTGTGTTTCTCCGGATGATAGTTTCTTAGTCTTTGACTCAAACAAATCCGGCGGCCGTGGTTACACAAATCTCTACATTTCTTTCCGAGAAAATGATGGAACTTGGAGCAAAGCAGTCTATCTCGGGGACGAGATCAATACTCCGGGTACAAATAACTGTTCAAGTTTATCTCCAGATGGTAAGTTCTTTTTTTATACTTCTCATAATGATATCTACTGGGTTAGTGCCGAAATCCTGAAAGATTTTAGGACTGGAAAAGCAGTGATTGATTTGAGTTTGTTTCAGGAATCTTCAGACCTTATTCCTGGATCATGCACGATTTTTAGCGCCTCATTTGGCAGTACTGTGCTCTATGGAAATAATGAGGATTACAGGATTCCTGACACATATTACTGGGCCGAACCTTCAGGTGAAAAAACCTACGGGGGAGTATTTTTCGGTTTTGATAACTTTTCGCCTCAAGGTGGTATAAATGAAAAAGGTCTGGCCTTTGATTATAACGCTTTACCAGAAGCTTCTCTAGAACCTCATCCCGAACTCCCTGCTAAAGGAGATATCATGAGGAAGATCTATCAAACTTGCGCTACTGTGGAAGAAGCCATTGCTTTAGCTAAGAAGTACAACTGGGGGTCATCCCTTAGATGGCAGGTTCTGCTAGCGGATGCCACTGGTGATGCCGTTGTTTTCAGTGCTGGTCCGGATGGCGAGATTGCATTCACCCGGAAGCCAAAAGGAGATGGATACCTGGTGTCTACGAATTTCAACCGTGCTAATCCCAAGAACACCTATCCCGGGGGTTACCCTTGCTGGAGGTACAACAAAGCAGTTGAGATGTTGGATAATATTGAGGACGAGGAGAATCTAACTGTCGATTATTTTAAAGCTATTCTGGATGCGTGCCACATTGAAAGCGCTGTCGGAAATACGCTGTATTCGAATGTCTTTGACTTGAAAAATGGCATTATTTATCTTTATCATTGGCACCAGTTTTACGAAACCAAGGTACTCAAGGTAGCTGATGTTATCGCTCAAAATACATCGCCCATCCGCATCAAGGACCTTTTTTCACAGGAAACAGTGAAGAAAGCTGAGGATGAATACGAAAGATATAAGGATAAAAAGAAAACTGACTAATTGTTGATAAAAAAATATGAATTGATGAATTTGAGTAATTTGATAATAATTTTAGGAAGTTATTGGATATAAATAAGAATCCAGATAAAATGATTTACTTTCAATATTGAATATATGGAACAATAAATAATAAATCGATTTAAATAATTATGAATAAAAATTGTGATCATTTTTAGCAATTACAAAAATTCAGTTAATCTAAAACAGCCAAAAAGGTGAAAAAATTATAAATTGTTTAATTTCAATAAGTTATATATTAGGTGAATATTGTGTCGCATAAGGATTATTATGTAAACTATTTTTAAAATTCATGATAAACTATCTAAAAACATTCATATTATTATGAATCGAGCGATTAGGATTAGAAATACCGGACTTTTAGCTTTTTTATCATCTCTTCCAGTAAAGAGATTATTTCTTCCTTAGTAACTTTTGACTTTTTGAACTCTATCTTAACTCTGCATGACTTGTCTTTTTTTCGATAATTATAAATGAATTTTTCCGGCTTTTTGATTTTTCCTTTAATCTGCCTGGAAAGATCCCTCGTGTCTTCTCTTCGTAAATCGCGCTGCTTAACTTGTGTAACAAGCCTGTACATATCATCTCTGTTTTTCTGTTTAGCAATCTCCACAAGAGTTCCTCTGCTTCTTATACTGAATTCATTACACAGGTTTCTGATTTCTTTAGGAATTTTGCTTATGCTTATTACTTCAGTTATTGTCGAACGCGCTTTACCGATCTTCTTTGCAATCTGTTCGTGATTATATCCGTATATATCCGATAACGCGCTTAAGCCGTCCGCTTCTTCAAATACATCTAAATCCTTTCTCTGCATATTCTCGATTAATGCCAATTCCATGGCTTCATTATCAGAAACGTTCATTTCAATACAAGGGACTTCTTTTAAACCAACGTTTTTTCCTGCCTGGAATCTTCTCTCTCCTGCGATTATTTCGAAGCGATCGTTCTTTCTTCTGACTAGAATGGGCTCAAGTATCCCTTTTTCTTGAATTGACGCCATCAATTCCTGGATGTTTCCCAGCTCGCTCCTGGCCTGTTGAGGACTGGGATCTATTTTATCTATGGATATCATCCTAATTCTAGGGCTGTAGTCTCGTGAAGCTATAAGCTCGACATAATGGTTATCATGTCGCATTTTTAAATCATCAGGTAATCCTGATTTTCTAGCTTTTTGCACGCTTAATTACCTCCTCAGCCAGTTTTTTATACTGCATCGAACCTACTGAATACGGTGCATAGGTAAATATCGATTCTTTATAAGCGGGGCTCTCTTCCAATTTAACGCTTTTGGATATCATTGTCTTGAAAACCTTATTTCCGAATACTTCCTTAATTCTCTTTACTACATCTTTGCCAATATTTGTCCTCTTATCGTGAAGAGTGATCAATATCCCAATAATTTCTAGACTTGGATTTACCAATTTTCTTATTTTCTCTACGGTATCAAGCAAATCATCGGTTCCCTCGAGGCTTAAATAGGAGGATTGAATTGGAATCAGTATATGAGAGGCAGCAACCATAGCATTGATAGTAATTAATCCTAATGTTGGCGGTGTATCAATTATGATGAAATCATATTTTTTCTTTATGGGCTCTAAAACATCTTTAAGTTTGAAGTGTGCGTCCAACTCCCCTAGCAATATTGGCTCCAATTTAGCCATTGAGATCTTAGAAATGGCCACATCTAGACCGGGAATGACTGATTTTACTATAACCTCGGTAATATTATGGTTAGAATCTACCATTACATCATAGATGGATTTTTCACTTTTTGAAGGTTCTTTAACGCTCGAAACAGTTGAATGAGCTTGAGGATCGGTATCTACCAAGAGAGTGCTTTTGCCGAGGAAAGCAAGAGCTGCCGAAAGATTGAAAGCTGTGGTGGTCTTCCCTACTCCGCCTTTTTGATTAGCGATAGTGATTATCAAATGTTATCTCCGCTTGGATAACTTAGAAGGTAAAATATAAAAAAATAAAATAAAAAGCAAGGAATAAATGAAATTTTTTTCAAAAATGTCGGCATGCCGACAATGTTTCCTAAGTAGTTGAAAATAAATAAATAAATAAGAATTGGAGAGGATATGATAGAAGAATGAATAAAATAATATAAAAAGAAATAAAACATATAAAATCTATATAATAAATAGAAAATAAAATAAAAAAATAGAATAAAAAACAGAAATAAATTTAAAAAATAAAGAAAAATATTGCTTATATATCGTCAAAGCGAGGATTGACAACGTTGCTGAAGATAGAGCCAAAAGAATAACTGAACCCGACAGAAAAAAAGTATCTATATGTCGTCTCTAATTCTCTTCGTCTCAGTAAAATTTCTTCTTGGGTGGCGCCGCCGCTGGGAAGGGAAAGCTGATCATGAATAGCAGAGTAGCCTCCGAAAAGATTAAAGCTCAGGCCTTTAAAAAGACGAAGGGAGAGTTCGCTGTATATATCCAGAGAGTTCTTGTTGAAGTCATGAAAGTAATGGGAACCTGCAAGTGTCGTGCTGATCTCTCCCCACCTCTCTTTTAGCTCCAAAGTCACGGAAAGAGAACCTCTCCATAACGATTCAGAGGTTTTGCCGTACATGGTTTCTTCCATGTAGTCATTATAGTTGTAACCCAGTCTGTAGAGGAAGCAAAGGCGTCTGCGAGTGGACTGAGAATAAGGGAAGACATTGTATTCGATTGCCGGGGCTGGATTGATTCTCAGGTCAAGATTGCTGTAAGTCGAGTATGATGTGGAAATGTAGCCTCCTATTGACCAATGTTCACTAATGCTTTTGACTACCAGAGCGCTGAATTTTCTGCTCTCAGATGATGAGGAGAGAGTCGTATCTTCAATTTCAAAATTGCTTTCGTAGTAACTTGCAGAGAGTGACATGTTGATTTTCAACTCTGGCGTTGTTCGGTTAGCAGAAAGGGATCCATAAATGGAAGTGTATTTGCTGGTTTTTTCTCCGTCAAAAAAACCGCTTAAACTCGCACTGAAGACCCAAAAATTCCACTTATCTTCCACATCGGTCGGCTTTACCTCTTCCTTGAATGAAACAGATACTAAGTTAGCGATAGGAGTATTCGCGACATAAGGCATTAAGCCTTTTTTGAAAGCTTCCACGAGTCCTTTCCGGATGTTATCTTGAGTGTCATCTTTGCTGGAGTAATATTTCAAAGTGTTGTTCATGCCCTCGAATTCTTTCTGTCCGATAAACGATAGTGTGTATTCCCAGCCGCCACTGGCTGTCCTCAACCTCGTCACCAGGATATGGACCTGAGCTTCTTTTCGATCCCAGACGTAGTTCACGAAGGTGATTTCCGTTCGGATGTAATCGATATCGCAGAAATAGCAGTCTATGAAAACGTTTGGCGCTTTCTTTTTTAATTCTTCAATATCCTGCTGCTCGGATTGAGAATAAAGACAGGGCGCTATGATAAAGAACAGAATACAGATCCAGATGACAACTGCGTTTTTTAATTTCATGGCTGAGGTCCTCCTTCATCTTATTTTCAGCATGATGTAAAAATTTTATGCATAGGAATGTAAAATTTTTGCTCAATTATGGCAAATTTAATGCGATTTTGGTTTATATCTCGTTTTAAGAGCAATTTCTGTGCCGAATGCAATTTTCGCAACTACTTTATTTCCATAATATTTATATATTTTATTGTATAACAACAATTTAGAGTGATTATGAAGTGATTTTCGTGTTTAAATGGTGAATTTGGGTTGACAGTGCAGAAGGAGAGAAATGAACTTGATATACTGGAAAAAGAAAACGAAGCGAAAAGCCCTGAGTTGAATGGCTTTGACTTAATTCATCCTGGCAGCTATCATGGGAAAAGTCATTTAAAGGAGTGAATGATGGCCTCTGATATTTTTGATCTGATCAAAGAACGGACCGTGCTTCTGGATGGAGGCATGGGGACCGAGCTCATCAAGAACGGACTTCCCCAGGGAGCCTGCTCTGAATCCTGGAACACAGAGAAGCCGGAGATCGTGAAAAAGATACACAAGAGCTATTTCGATGCCGGCTCGGATGCGGTTCTGACCAACAGCTTTGGAGGGAACCAGATTAAACTGGCCTCTCATGGCTTTGGAGAACAATGCTATGAGCTGAACCTCGCTGCTGGCCGACTTGCCGCAGAAACAAAGCCTGAAGGTAAATTCATCGCAGGAAGTATGGGGCCAACCGGAAAATTCCTTAAGCCGCATGGTGAATTCAGCGAAGAAGAGTTTGAGGACGCTTACGGGCTGCAGGCCAAGGGTTTGACAGATGGAGGGGTTGATTTCCTGCTGATCGAGACTCAGTACGATCTGAAAGAAGCCCTTTGCGCCTTGAGAGGAGCGAGGAAGAATTCTCAGCTTCCCGTATTCGTGACTATGACCTTCAACCGCAATCCCCGGGGCTTTTTCACTATAATGGGAAACAGCGTTGCCCAGTGCATAGAGGAGCTGAAAAAGAACGAGGTGCCGGTTGTAGGCACAAACTGTACCCTGAACAGCGCTGAAATGGTCGACTTGATAAAGATTATGCGGGAGGCCACTCCCCTACCCCTTCTGGCCCAGGCCAACGCAGGACAGCCTTCCGTATCAACTGAAGGAGAATTGACCTACACTCAAGAAGTGGAGGATTACGTTAAATACATTCCGCCGATGATCCAGAACGGCGCGAATATTGTCGGAGGATGCTGCGGAACAAACCCGGACTACATCCGGCGAATGGCCGAAGTCATTGGATTGAAATAGGGATTTAGAACAGGATCATCTGGGAGCGGATGACCTTGGGATAGGGCTCCCACTGGATAAAATAATAATTACCTTCTGAGTCGATGGCAGCCAGTGTTCTGCCCTCAGGCATCTTGTAGCTGCCGAGATACTGCCATTTCTGATTAAAAAAATCCAGGAACCTCTTGAATTCGTATTTATCTTCGTTTTTCTTCTCCACGAGACTGACCAGGTTGACCATCATTTCATCCAGATAAAAAAAACAGGGGCCTGAGACATCAGACACATGAAATGCAATCGAGTTCCCTTTGGTTTCGATTTCAGGAGGATTGATTTCCAGATCCCTGCGTATTTTTGTCAGTGCTTTGCCTTCCAGGTCGTATTCCCTGATCTCATAGGTACCGGGAAGGCTAAGAAAGAGCTTGTTGTCATAAAGCTTAAACACTCCGCCATACCAGGCTCCTCCTCCGAAGGAAAACTTAGGACCGTAACGGTAAACATCAGGGAATTGCTTCAGAAGTTTGCCGTCCGGAGAGTAGTATTCGGCCGCCACGCCAAGCTGGCCCCTTACCATTTTTGCGGCCAGATAACGGCCGTCAGGAAGGATGGTGAGATTCATAAAGGATCCCATTAACTTTAATGTTTTCAAATAGTTGCCGTCCTTGTTGAAAAAATGTATGGATGAACTATCGATCAAGGCAACTTCTTCCGGCAAAGTGAGCATAATGTCTCCGGGATGCTGGAATTCACCCGGGCCCTGGCCTTTTCTTCCGGCCTGCCAGAGAAAATTGCCTTCCCTGTCGAACTTGAGAATCCGGTAATTGCCGCGGTCGAGGATATAGAGATTCAATTCGGAGTCCACGGCAATGCTGAGATAACGGACGAACGTTAAATAATCTTCACCTTCGTATTTTCCGAGGGAGAGGTCCTCGATAAACTGGACTTTATCGCTAGCCCCTTCCCCCCAGAGCCCAGGGCCGCTGTTCTCAACGATCGTCACACCCTGCTCTTTATAGATTTTCCCTTCCCACTTCTCCTTGGTGCAACCAAAAAAAAGGATAAATACGGGAAGTAAAGCAAGGAAAGAAAGCCCATGTTTATGCAGAGAATTCTTCATTGCCCTTTTCAAGAAGCTATAACACAGTTCCGGTCGAGAGTCAAAAGGGCGACAATCCAAAGGGCGAATATCGACAGTTCAAATGCGGAATAACAAGAAAGAGCCATCTGGCTGGATACGATTATGACAAATAGAGCTTATACCTAAGCTGCCGCTACCTTTGAGAATAAAGAAGATCTAATATTGGACTTTTTTAAAAACAAAATAGGCAAAACCGGTGTTCAGCACCAGAAGAGACCCGGATATCAGGAAAGGGTACTGCAGGCCGATATTCTGGCCGAGAGGCGAGAAGATAAGCGCGCCGACCATGTGCCCGAGTGTCATCGTGGCCAGAAGAACTCCGGAGCTTCCGCCGATGCTTCTTTTCTCAAACAGCCGGGAGATGTAGAGGACGACAAGAGCGCCCAGGAAACCATCCCCTATTTCGTGAATTACCCGGAAGAAAAAGGAAAGATAAACATTGTTATTGACCATGAATATATGCCCTATACCCGAGAGAAACATGGCAGATAGAAAGAATTTCTTGTTTTTCAGGTCGTTGTACTTCACGAGTCCGATGAAAAAGGAAGAAAGCGCAAGAGCAAAGAGCGGAAGGGATATGTAAAGTGAGACCTGGAGGTTATTCAGGCCGAAAAATTCTCTCAGAAAAGGGCTGTAAACCGTCCCTTCGGCGCCCCAGTGAAGAGTAAGGATGAAGATCATGACTGCAAAAAGGATGGTTTTTTTATTGAAAAGATTAAGCCTGTATTCTTTCAGGGGTACGGCAAAAAATATTTCCTGGCCGATGTTTTTGACTGCAAACAGAACGATCAGCAGAAAGACAGAATAGGTGAAAAACATCACCCGGAAGTCATAATAATGGGTCAAGACTCCGCCCAGGAAGGTTCCGGTCGCAGTCCCAAGTGCCAGCCAGAAAGCAAGCAGACTGTATTTTTTATTCAAATCCATGTCGGTTTCGTCTTTGTAGTAGAGGCTGTTCAAGGATACATCCAGAGCGTTATTGGCCATTCCCAAAAGGAGAAAGATGATGGCCAGAAGGTAGAAGTTTGCTGTCCAGCCGATGAGTAAAAAAAGCAAGCTCAAAGCGGCCAGGGCACCCTGGATGATTCTGATGATGGAAAAACGGTCGTTGATCCAGCCGGTCGGGAAGGAAAAAAGCAGAGGAGCAAGTCCGTAGAGGGAAACGATGAACCCGATCTGCCAGCCGTTCAGCCCGATCTTTAAGAAATAGAGTGGGATCAGGAAGAAGACGGTGTTCACCGTCAATTTACGGCTGAAGTTGATCAGATGTATTCTTCTGATGGGAGTGGCCATCTCAGCCATTCCTTAATCTCATTTAAATGCCTAATATTATAATCTTTTTCCTGTAATCTTCAGAATATTTTTTTTAGTTTTGTGGGGGAATTAAAAGATGATAACTTCGCCTTAAATAAATGTGGATGTTCCCGAAGAAGTACATCCTGTTTTTTGGGAATATTTAAGGAATAAATCAGATGAGACGGGGTGATTGATTAGGGGAATGTCCCCTATTTTAATTTTCGTCGCGAAGCCAGAAATTGATTGCCACCGCAAAGACGACAGGGGCAGGCTTGTCATCTTTGAGCACAGATCTATATTTCCACTTCTTGATCGCTTCCATGGCTGCCTTATCTAATTCAGGATGAACAGATTTCAGGACTCTGGCATCGATAACGTTTCCCTCAGCATCGATTTTTATCTCTAAAATAACCGTACCCTCGATTTTATCTTTTTTGCATTGTTCAGGATAGACAGGCGTAATGCGTCTAATTGGCGTGGGGATAATGACCTCAACACCCAGTTGGCCTTCGCGTCGTACAGGTTTTATTGTGGCAGCTTCTGTTATCTTAACCTCATCTTTTTTGATGTATTTTTCCGGATTCTTTTTGAATTTTTCCAGGCATTCATTAGAGCAGAAGAAATATGGCTGGCCTTTATATTTGTAAGTCAATTCTGCCCTGATTTTATCCTCGTCTATTTCAAGTATCTTTCCCCGGGCCACTTTTTTTCCGCAGACAGGGTCTACAGCCTGTATGCTGAAATAGCTGGCTCCTCCAACCACTCCTCCTAAAACACCGCCTTTCACACCGCCTTCAACTCCACCTTTGATTCCTCCTTTGACGCCTCCTGCCACGCCACCGATGACTCCGCCTTCCACACCGCCAATAACGCCGCCCTCGACTCCTCCAATTTGCGCATATTGAGCTAAATCTTTCTGGGTAATGAGAAGAGACAAAAAATAAGAATCTTTATCAGATGGAAATCCCAGGACCAAAGGCTCATTAAAACCGGTAACTATTCCGGTGTCCAAGATAGGGTATATTGATGCACCTGAAATATTCATCTTGACCCCACCATTGAAAAGACCTAACATCTCTTTTCCCGGTCCAATAAGCTTGGTGCCTTTTGTTAGGAGCTTGAGGTATTCCCATTTATATTTGTTGACTTTAATTTTGAGATTAACTTTTCTGTTGAGACTTCTGTTAAAGTTGCTATCAGGAATAATCTCAGGGGTAAAAAAGATGAGATACCCAGCCTTGTCCAGCAGGATAAATTCGCTAAAAAAATCTTTTGTGCCGTCCCAGATCATAATTCCTTTGGCGAGAAGCTCGGCATCTTTAAGCTTATAGATCGCTTTTAACTCGTCTTTCAAGCGATTTTCAAATTTTGCCTCCTTCTCTATTATGGATGGCTCCAGGTTAATAATGAAAGAATCAGAAAAGGTAGATATGGTCACTTCAGCAGCTGGTTTTCCGTCTTCTCGGATTCCCTTGAATAGAAATGATTCAAAGGTAATTTTTTCTTGAGCTGATACAGTGTTAACCAGGAGGATGGTTAAAGCTGAAACACAGGCGTATTTTATTAATTTCCTCATCTTAACCTCCATTATTCTTTGCCTCAGAGAACCAGATGAATGAGATTTCAGGGGTTTGATAGATATAGGCTCGGGCTTTTTTGCCATCTATTTCAGCATGTTCAATCGTTATTCTTGGTGTTTCTTTTACCAGGACTTCTGGCTCTGCAGATTTTTTTTGAAAATTCGTCTGAATCATCAGGACTGCTCCCACAACAAACACTAAGAACAGGCCAACAACAGCCCACCTCCATTTTGGGAAAAAGAAAGGCTTGAGTGCTGTGTCGGCTTTAAATGATATTTTTCTATTGAAGTAAATCTTTTCTCTTACCTGCGGCCACATGCTTTCTTCTTTCTCTATCCAGCCTGGATCAGCCAGCATTTCCTTTAGCTGACTTTCTATTTCCAATTCTTTTTGGCAATTTGGACATACGGAAAAATGACTCTCTATCAAAAAAGACCGAAACCTCTTGACAGGGATAATCGCGTACAAAAGTTTGTATATTCTACACATTTTTATCCCTCATCAATATTCTTTTAAGCTTTTTCTTGGCTTTAAAAAAGAGTACCCGGGCGGTGCTTTCTGCACAGCCGAGCACCTGGGCGATTTCTCTGGCTGAATATCCTTCATTCATTTTCAAAGAGAGCACTGTCCGCTCTTTCTCATCCAATTTATTCAAAATAGGGTTGAAAATCTCAGAATCCTCGATCCTTCTTTTCTCATTTTTATCGTCTGTGAATAATTGTCCTTCTTTACGAATTTTGTTGACGAATTTAGCTGATGATTTTTCCTTTTTTTTCCTGTCCAGACATCTTTTATAAGCGATAGAATAAAGCCAGTTTTTAAAACTCCTGGTCCGGTCAAAGCGGTTTAAGTGAAGAAAGCACTGGATAAAAGCCTCCTGCGTTATGTCTTTGGCCTCTTCCTTGTCCCGCAGGATATTCCAGGTCAATCCCAGGAGTGAAGTCTGATATTTTGTGACCAGCATTTCAAACGCCTCGACCTCTCCGGATAAACAGCGAGAGATGATTTCGCTCTCTTCCATTAATGATTTTTTCATAATGAATACGATTCAGCCCAGGCAAACGTTTAAAGAAATTCCCTAAACTATAAAATGCTCATTAATGCCCAAGGCACATAAGGATTTCAGCGAAAGATTTTATGCCTAAAAGCTTACGCCATTATTTTTAAAATAGCATTTATCCCAAAAAACGGGATTATATGTCATTGCGAGCAAAGCGAAGCAATCTCATGAAAACAAATGCATTTTCCCCAACGAGATTGCCGCGCTTCTTTCATTCGCTCGCAATGACATGATGAAGTAATCATTTCACACTCAATTCCCTTCATTTTGCAACAAAGCCTAGAAATAAGTTCCCACTGTGAAGCGGAAGGTGAAATGGGAATCATCAGGATCGATCTTGCGGTTGTTGTAAGAGAAGATGACCCGAACAGGCAGAGGCAGTTTTTCATAGAATATCCGCAACTCCAGGCCCGTTGAAGAGTACATATCCTTTAAGTGGACTCTCTGCTCTAAAGAATGGGCATTTCCCATATCATAGAACAGGACAGCATAAAGAGGTCCGAAAACAGGCATAATGTACTCGGCGTTGAATACCAGAGCCTTTTTTCCTCCGATATTCGTTCCCTCCTCACTTCTCGGCCCGATACTGTAGACATCATAGCCTCTGATGGAGCGTTCTCCACCGAGGAAGAATCTTTCCCAGAAAGGAATAGGAGAATCCCCGAGAGCCTCGATATGCTGATAATCTACGTAAAAACCGGCTGCATGCTCTCCGAACAGGCTGTGGAAAAAGCTCCAGGCAAAACGGGACTTTACAATGCTGATATCTCCTCCGAGGAAAGAGCCGGCGAATTTACAAGAGGCTGAAAAGAGGTTTTTCCTGTAAGGAAAAGACGGCGTCTCCAGGTTGGTATGAAAGACAGATAAAATAGCACTGCTGAAGTCATAATTCCCCAGCCCGAATATGGTCGTGAATATCGGGTCAAAGTCTGACTCCCCCTCTCTTTGTTCATCCGGAAGCTTGATGTTCACATTCTCATATCCGTAGGTGAGGTTGGCTCTCCAGTATCCCTTGACCAATACTCCGGTGATGATGTTCGCGCCTATGCTTCTTCTGTTGAAAAGGTCGGGCAGGATGTTATCCCGGTAATAGACATTCAGCCCGAAATTGATGGGGTAATCGAGAAGATAAGGCTCTGAAAGGTCGAACATATAATCCTTTATCTTTCTTCCGGACTCAAAAGTGAAGTGCAGTATCTCTCCTGCGCCCAAAAGGTTAATGGTGGCATAATCGGCGGCTAGATAGATACCGCCGTAGCCGTTGTATCCGCCGGAGATATGATAGTCGCTCTTCAGTCGTTCTTTAACATAAACGAAAACATCGATATTTGTCGGGTCATCGGGGTCGGGCTTAAGCTCCGGCTCTTTTTCGACCTTCACTATGCCGAGCTGGCTTATCCGGAGCAGGCTCTCTTCGAAAAGTTGAAAGTTAAACCTGTCTCTCTCCCTGACCAGAATTTTCTTCCTCATGACCTTGTCTTTAACAAATGAATTTCCTTTGAATTCAAGCCTGTGCAGATAGGTCACCTCGCCTTCGGAGATACGAAATCTCACGTCTATTCTCTTTTGATCGTGATCAAAAGTTTCCACAGGTGTTATGCGGACATACAGATATCCTTTCTGGAGATAGAGCCTTGTCATCTCCTCGATGCTTCTCTCTCTGTCTTTCAAGGTGTAGACCTGCCCTTGTTTGAGTCCTATGGCATTCTCCAGAGTTTCAATGGACAGTACTTCATTTCCTTCGACCTGAACATTCCCGACTTCATAACGCTCTCCCGCCTGGACAGGGATGAAGATTTTTTTCATTCTTTGCGTCTTAAGGTTGATCCCTCTTTTGAAGAAGTCCTCGATTCTAGGCTTGCCGATTGTTGCATTCATAAAGCCACGGTCCTGAAGCGTTTGTTTGACGCTGGCCAGGTCTTCATCGAGCCTGTTTTCTCTGAAGATGTCTCTCCTTGTTATCCAGGACTCAATACTGTGCTCCTGGTTCTCCTTTATGGAGCTGCGCAGAATATTTTCGGATATGCCGGTTTCTCCCACAAACATGATTTCGCCCACCCTGGCCTTCTCTCCTTCTTCAACCAGGAAGACGATATCCTGCGAATTGTTTTTGGTGTCGCTTATGCTGACCTTTACTTTCCCGGAAGAAAATCCCTTTTCGAGCAGGAGTTCTTGGATCGAATTCTTTGTTCTATCCAGTTCATAAGGACTGCAGAATGAGTAGGGAGAGATATATCGGCCATTTTCTTTGAGCCATTCCATTACTGCTTTTTTCTTCAGTTTATTGCCCGTTTTGAAGGTGACATTCCTGATAAACGGGTTCTCCTGGACAATGATTTTAAGCACTATGCCTTTTTGGCCCTTCTCTTCTTCAATTTTTATGTCCGAGAAAAATCCGGTCGACCATAAAGCCTCAAAGTCTTTGGGCAGTTCATCCTTGTTGAAAGGTTTCCCTTCCTTGACGAAAACGTGATGGAGGATTGTCTGCCTGGGGATTCGGACGTTACCGGTGACCACGATCTTTTCGATGACATCCTGACTGAAAAGGGTCAAGGGGAAAAGAAGTAGAATAATGCTCACCAAAAGCTTTGTCAGAATCCCACTTCGACTCATTCATGCATATCTTTACGTGAGATGGGAATAAATGTCAAAAATTATTCTCAGGCGCTCCCAGGAAAAAAGAGAATATAATGGTTCTTGCGAATTTAATATAAAAATGAGATAAACTACTCGCTATGAAAAATATCCAACCCGGTCACCGCAACCTTATCAAGAGAATCGACCTGGAAATCCCGCTTGTGGGATTCTATGATGCCCCTGAGCCAGGCCCGTTCGAGCCGCTCATAAAGCCCAACAGCGGTGAATGTGTCTTTTCTTTCTATAAGAACTGGCTGGCTGGAGAGACTCTCCACATCACAAAAGAGCACTACGGATGTGGCGGAGCCGGCCGCTGGATGTGCGGGGTTGAGATCAGGTCAAGGGAAGAATTCATCAAGTTTCTGGCAGACGAGGAAGGTCTCAAGGCCTCAAGAAAGCTGATGGAGAAATGGATCGATACATCCCGGACTTATAGAGCTTCCTATCCTCATCTTTTTATCGGCCCATTAAAAACGGACCAATGGGAATACCTCAAGAGTGTCACTTTTTTTGTCAATCCCGACCAATTGAGCGCTCTGATGATCGGCGCTCAGTACCACAGTTCTCCGGGAGATCCCTCTCCTGTGATCGCACCTTTTGGGTCAGGGTGCATGGAGCTTTATCCGTTCCAGGATCCGGACATTCCTCAAGCCGCCATTGGAGCGACCGATATCGCCATGAGACAGCATATCCCTCCCGACGTCCTGGCCTTCGCTGTAACCAGACCGATGTTCGAGCAGCTCTGTGCCCTGGATGAGCGGAGTTTCCTTTACAAACCCTTTTTGAAAAGGTTGAGAAAATCCAGAGGTTTGCCTGATTTATAAATGGTAAGAAAAAAGAGTTGTATGCTTTTTATTAGAAGTGGGACAGCCCCTCTTTCCCTAATGAAAGGGCTGAAAAGGACAGTCTCTAAAAAGCTGCTTCTGCCCTATTCTTCATAAGATCTATAAATTGCTGTATCTAGTGTATTAAGGCAAACCTTTTTATTTATTTATCTTTTTTCTCTTCCTCTTTCTCCCAGGCTTTAATACCGTCAGTCATCCATTTGGGTGCGGGAGCGCCCTTCAGGTGGTGGTCGAAGAATTCCTGCATGCATCGGGTCCAGTGCTCCTGGTTCACTCTTTTGCGCAGGCCGTGGTCTTCTCCGATGTAGTTGAACATGTAAGCCTCTTTACCGAGACGCCTGAGGGCCATGATGTATTCGATTCCCTGATACCAGGGGACCGCTCCATCCTGGTCATTGTGGATCATCAGGAGAGGGGTTTGGACCTTGTCTGCCCAGAAAAGAGGCGAGTTTTCGATGTAGCGCAGCGGCACGTTCCAGAGGCTGTCTCCCTGGCGGCTCTGGGTCCTCTCGTACTGGAACTGCCGGACCATACCGCTTCCCCAGCGGATTCCGCCGTAAGCGCTAGTCATGTTTGAGACAGGCGCCCCAGCCTCAGCCGCGGCAAAGATGTTAGTCTGGGTGACCATGTAGGCGATCTGGTATCCTCCCCAGGAATGTCCCTGAATACCGATGGCTTTGGAATCAATGTAGCCTTCTTTGATGAGCATCTGTATTCCGGGCAGTACACATTTCAGGGCATCCCTTCCGGGATAACCTGTACCGTACTCGATATCCGGCATCCACATCACATAACCGTTGCTGAGGTAGAATGAAGGATTGACAGACGTTCCCGGAGATGGCTGGCGAAAATAATGATACATCTGATGGAGAGTTTCATAGATGTAAACCATCAAAGGATATTTCTTTTTGGGGTCGAAGTTGTCCGGTTTGATCAGGATGCCTTTCAAAGGCTTGCCGTCAGCGCTTTGGAAATCGCGAAGCTCGGCTTTCCCCCAGATAAAAGGCTCCATCTGCTTGCCGAGGTCGGTGATCTTTCGGGGGCTCTCTAAATCCATATCGCTTAACCAGTAGTCCGGATATTCGTCGAAGCTGGAGCGGTAAAAGATTAAATAATCAGCATTTTCGGCCTTGGAGGGATAACCAAACATCTTATCGGCCATGATCAACTTCTCGGGAGGCTTTTTGCCGTTGACCCGGTCCCGGAAAAATCCTCCAGCCATGGTTTCTTCATTGGTTGTCCGCAGGAGCATGTCTTTTTTGGGGTTGATCGTCCTTTCTTCCCGGTCGAGCCGGATGTAGCGAAAAGAAAGGTCATTCTTTCGGCCATAGCCTTCGGTGACCATGCGGGGGTCAGACCCATCCGGTTTGATCTCCCAGATATCATAGCGGTCGTAGACCAGGATCGTCGCATCTCCGTCTGTCCAGCCGGCAATCCCATACCCGTAAGACGGTTGAGGAGTGTCCCAGTCTTCGCGTTCAAAGCGAACGCCCAGAGAGGAGGTAATATTCTTGGTCGTTTTTTTAGCGATATCATAGACGTACCAGTCTTTATCGTGAAACCAGTAAACGTATTTTCCGTTTGGCGAGAGGCTGGCTCCTCTGTAAAGACTCTTTATCACCAGCGTGCGCTTGCCGGTTTTGGGGTCGATCACGTATATGTCGAGATAAGATCCATCATAGGAGATTATCTTCGTGTAAGGCCAGATATTCTCGGCAAAGGCGATTTTTCCGTCTCTTGAGAGCTCGACATCGGGAATCTCCTCATCGGCCAGCTTGACAAAAGTTTTGGAATCGAAATGATAAACCGATTCCCAGGTGTTATCCCGTACCCGCTTGGCCATCTGTTTTTGCTGGGGTTGAGGATAGGGATCATTCCAGTGCCAGAGGTCGAATTTGGGCTTTTCTTCTTCCTCTTCCTCTTCCCCCTCGTCTTTCTTTTCTTTCTGTTCCGGTATCTCCTTGATCCCGAACATCATCACTTTTCCATCCTCGCTGAAAGAGATATCGGATTTGTTGCTGACGGCCATTCCTTTGGGGAAGCCCGGAGTGGAGGTGTGAGAAATCCATAATGAGGCTGCATCCTCTCCGACTTTCCAGCCGTAGAGATTATGGGTCGATTCCTCAGCTTCGTAATCGTCTCTGTCGGTGAGAAAAGCCAGCTTTGTCTCTTCTTTGTCTGTTGCCCACTTGGTGTAATTGCCTTTTCCGGTCAACAGAGGCTGACTGGGGCTTTTTCCAGGCTGGAGGCAGTAGACCCCATCAGTTTCCGGCTTTTCTTTGCTGGAGACCGTATAAAGAAGATATTTGCCGTTTTCAGTGAAGAGATATTCCATCACATCTATGAATTCGGTTTCGCTGCCGTCTTTTAGGGAGCGGAGGATAAAAGGAGTCCCGTATTTCTTCTCTTTCTCTTTTTTCTTCTCTTCCTCCTCTTCCTCGGCTTTTTTCTCCTCCTTTTTCTTCACTTCTTTTTTCTCTGCGGCTTTTTCCTCTTCTTCTTTCTTTTCCTTCTCTTCTTCTTTCTTTTCTTCTTTTGGCGGGGCTTCCTTGAGATAGGCTACCCAGCCACCGGCTTTTTCAGGAAGCTTGAAGCTTTTTACGCGTTCGACAACGGTTACGCTGCCGTCTGAAAGGGCCATTATCCCAAGTTTTTTCTTGGGCTTCTGGTCTTCCTTCTTTTTTTCCTTTTTGGCTTTCTTCACTTCTTCCTGGGATGGAGAGATGAGGAAAACGACGTGGGATGAGTCATAGCTGAATTGGGGATTCGCGGCCCTCTCTGAATCCGTCCCTTCTCCGCTGTAGCCGATGGTATGGCGGTATTCTTTGCCTGTCTTGAGGTTTTGAATGACAATATCCGCCTCTCCATCCTGAGGAGTCTCGAGATAGAGAAACCAGAGGCCGTCGGCAGAGATCGCGGGACTGCCGATGGACTTCCAGGAGTCATAGTCGTCATGAGTTAAGGGGCGTTTAGCCGTGTCTGAGGCAGCATTAGATATTCCTGGTGCAAAAGAAACCAATGCCAGAATGAGAAACAATCCTAGAAACCTTGATTTTTTAAACATATTGCCTCCTTTAAAAAAAAATAGGGATAATCCCCAATTATCACCGTGATTGAATTGAAAGCGGATTAAAAAGTGGTGCTTTAAGCGATTGCTGCTCTTCGATTCCCTGTCGCTCATAGTAGTCGCAGCGAAAGCTTATAGTAAAGGGGGCTGTAGGTCAAGGAAAGTCAGCTCTAAATGCAAACATTCTATCCCCATATCTACGAATGTTTTGGTGATTTTAAAGCCAGCCTTTTGATAGGCCCTTGTTGCCCGTGGGTTTTCCTGGATAACGTCGATCCAGCACTTCTGGATATTCATCATAAGAAAGAGATATTTGGACATTGTCTGAAGAGCATCTGTCCCGTATCCCTTATTTTTGTGCTTGTCGTCAGCGATGATGATATCCAGCTCGACAGAATTATCTTCTCTGTTAATTTCATTGTAATTGACCTGGCCGATGGCTTCGTCGTCAACGAGGATCACGAAACATCTTCCTTTTTCTGGTGTGCTCCCGTCAAAATAATGACTTTTCCAGTCTCTCAAAAACTCGGTATAGGTCGGAATCTCGTCACCCTGGAGTTCTCCATACCAGTAAGGCGTGGCCTCGGACTGAGTCGCCCATTTGAAAAACAGAGGAATTTCCCTAACCGCCATCGGCCGAAGCCTGACTTTTTGACCATGGATGATCATTTTCTTTTCAAAGTATCTCTTCTGATTTTACGATCACAATACGACTGTTTCCGAGCGGGATATCGTGCCTTTCGATAGTATGCAGCCCGTGCATCCTGATGATTGCCTGCAATCCCCCATCCTTAAGGAATTGTCTGTTGTTTTTGTAGTGCTCTCCTCCTGCAGTTCGTTCGATCAGCCAGGTAAATGCACTTCCCAATCCAGACAGCCGATTCCAGGGATTCTCAAAATCGAGAAAGACCATCCTTCCTTCAGGAACAAGGAGCCTTTGCGCTTCTTTTATGATTTTTGCCCGCATTTCTGGGGGCTTATCATGCAGAGAATAAGAAATGATAACTGCCTTGAAACTTCCATTCTGAAAGGGAATGTGAGCTGCATCCGCACAGACAAACGGGATTTTCGGATATTTTGAGGAGGCGTATTCGAGCATTTTAAGATCGAGGTCCAGGCCGATAATCCCTTGCCTGTGTTTTTCGACCAATTGGCACTGCTTCCCTGTTCCGCAGCAGATATCCAATGCGGGGAAGAGGTCGTGCTGAGTGATGAATCGGGCAATCCTTTTCTTGGTTCTGCTCAAGAAAATTTCTATGAAAAGGTCGTACAATACCCCTCTTAGAATAATTTTTCTCAATGTGTCATCCTGCGATTAAAGAATAGTCTTGCTTTGCTGTATAGCTTATTTCGCGATCAGGTCCTTCTTGAAATCAGATAGACGGCCGCGGATTTCCCAGATACGAAGCTTCATGTCCTCTCGATGTCCCAGGAGTTCATCCATTTCTTCGCTCAGGCTGCGCAGCTCGCTCGAAGTGAGAGAAATAGGTTCATGAGGCAGCTGGACTTGTTCGATAGGGATTCCAGGGAAATCTCTGAGGAGCTTGGGAGTCAGGATGAGAAGGCTGATTAAAGTAAAACCTTCCTCAGTTCTTGTGATTTTCACCGGATAAAACAGGAAATCTGTCTTAAAGCGGTACTGAATGGCCTCGTTCGTCTTGGGTTCAGTGTCCAGGGAAACGACGTCGAACACAAACCAGACAAAGCCCTCCTCGATGTATTCATTGACGACTTCCTTGAATGCATCGGGAATAACAGGGTTGGCAACGCCATCAGCTTTGAGGTATTCCTCCACCCATTGGATAAAACCTTCTCCTCGCAGGACATGGGTTACGGATATGTCATGGGCTCCGATCCTCTCATGAAAGGTCACTTCTCCTGCCGGAGGTCTTTCGGCTGCTCTGGTGAGTCCTCTGAGCTTCGCTCCGGCTAATCTTTGTTTGATTTTGCTATTGATTAGTGCGGTCGCCTTTCGAAAGACCTCTATATCGCCTTTTTTCACCGCAGGCTCTGAAGGTAAGGGAATGACTTCCAGCACCTTGGTCGGCTCAGATGCTTTCAGGTCGGTGGTCAGCAGAAGGATTTCTTCCAGCCCGTTCCAGGCTATCATCGCTCTCTGGTTGGGCTCAAAGATTTTGACGTGGGGTTTGAAAGGAATCGATCCCCTATCCGCATGGATAGTAAGGGGACCGAATGCAAATAATAAAAGCATTAAACAGAAAATTTTTCTCATCACTCCCCCCCTGTTCTATTGTTTTTGCAGGTTAATACATACGAAACATATTAGGTATGTTGCACGAATCATGACTCGTGTACCTGCCTCTCTCAGATAGAAGCACAGGATCAATCCAGCACTCTATTCGCAATCTTAACAGCAATCTCCTGCTCTGACAACAAGCCTTTGCTCTTACTTCTTATACCTCCAGCTGGTCAGGTCTGCTCCAGGGGGAGCGCTCTTTTCGATGCGTTCCACGATCCTGGGAATGAACATCTGGTGGTATCTCAGCCGCGAGATGGCATTTGGCCTGTCATGGTCTCCGTTCCAGCAGTGCTCGGCCCTGTCTCCATAGTCCACTTCTCCCTCGTAATAGGGATCCTTTGTGCTTTCCAGAAACTCCTCGATCAAATAGACCGCATTGTTCAGGTAGTAGTTGTCCATGTCACCGCAGTAGATGTGGATTTTGCCCTTGAGCTTGGGTCCCAGCGTTTTCCAGTCCCTCTGAAGGATATAGGAGAGGTCATAATTCTTCCGCCAATACTCGGCTACGGAATGGTCGATTTTCCCAGTCAATTTATCCCAGATAGGTTTCGGGTATCCATCCTCCCCCACTGGCGAAAAAACAGCCTGCCAGATATCCCACTGGGCACCGGAGCGGCTGTTTGTGCCGATGGCAAGTTCGCGGTGGTTCATGTCTTCCAGAGTGCTGCTGATCTCGCCCAGATAATTCCGGCGACCTGGGCGGGGGGTTCGCTTGAAGTTGCTTTTCAGATAATAGGCGTTTTCATGCTCGTAGATATTCACGATGGTGTAAGCCCGGAAATCGATCGGATCAGGACAGGCTGCATAACAGCCGTTGTATTCCTTGGGGTAGAAGACTTGGACAGCCAGGGCTTCCCAGCCTCCTGTCGATCCGCCGTAGAGAAACCGGGACCAACCTTCGCCCAGGCAGCGGAATTTTTTCTCGATATAAGGAACAAGCTCATAGGTGATAGCATCTCCGTAGGGTCCCAGGTTGGCAGAGTTCACAGCATAGGAGTCGTCGTAGTAAGGATTGGCATGCTGGATATCGATGATGACAACTCTGGGAAAGTCCGGGCCTGTCCAATCCTGGTAGAATTTATAGGAGTACTCCTGGACGATCCGGTTGTAGCCTTGAAGGTTGAACCTGGCGCTGTAATCGGGCTTGAGGTTCGGGTCAGGAGGAGTTTCCCGGAATCCGCTGAAAGTGTAAGGGAAATGGCCATGATTGATCACCAGCGGATAGCGGGCTTCAGGATGGTTTTCAAACCCTTCGGGTAAAAGAACACAGGCACCGAGATACATCGGGCGGCCCCAGAATTCCGACAGAAGTTTACTCTGGATCTTTACATGCTTGATATATTTGGTGTCTTTTGGCGGGGGGATAGGAGGTATTTTTTTATCAAGAGCGATGGGGATGATCTCGTCCTTGCCGGGGTCGATATGCACTCTTTTCGGAGTGCTGTAGAGATTGCCGGGCGCCCGGTTCCAGTGCTGTCCCTCTCCCCTATCCATGGGGAGCTTGACAATGTGGCCGTCAGAGCGGTGGAAAGTCTCATAGATATGAAGAAGTGCCTGTACCCAGTAATCTCCGGGCGGAATCTCAGCAATGCTTTTTAAGGGGTAGCCAAAAGCACTCGAATCTATGATTGCCGCTTCATCCGGCTTTAACCCATCGACATCGATGCCGAATATCAATTGGGTGTCCGGGCCATCGCTGATTTGAAAGCGGCCCTCCCGACTGCCGTCAGTGGAGACCATCAACAGCATCCGGCCGTCTAGAGCTTTTTGGCTTAGTTTCTCCGGAAAAGAGATCCCAAAACGCAGATTACAGGTTTGTTTCTCCTCTTTCGGCAGTCCTGTCAGGACCAGGACGATAAGTGCTAGAGGAATGAGGAGCATTGTCACTTTGAAAATTTTTTTCTTCACAGGAACCTCCTTAGGATATATCTCAATGCATTCAAGCTTGAAACTACTCCGCTTATAGCACAATAAAAATTCGAATGTCAAAAGAGTGATAAGAAAATTTTGAATGCAGGTTGATATACGCAGCTAAAAATACTTTCCTCCACCTCTTTTTAATAAACATTAAAGGCGAGATAGCTTATAATTGTATGTATACCGGGGTGAAAGGAGGGATCAATGAAAAGGAACACGCATCTTATTAGATTTTCAGTATTCATCATTATTTTCTCTTTTATCTGCCTCTCATTTCTTCATGCTCAAAAAATAAAGGTCAAGACCGAAGACGGGGTCCAGGTGGTATACAACCCAAAACAGCCCGCTCCGCCGCCAGGAACACCGAAGAAGCTGATCCTCACCCCAGATCTGATCATTGGAGAGGAAGAGGCTGGGGATTTTGTGTTCGTAGAGATAAGGACTATTCAAGTCGATGAGGAGGAAAATATCTATGTTTTAGATCCTAGAGAAATCTGCGTCAAAATCTTTGATAAGAATGGAAAATGCCTAAGGACATTTGGGAAGAAGGGGCAGGGTCCTGGAGAATGGCAGAATCCGTGGCAAATGTATTTGAAAGCTGAAAAGGAAATTATGATCTTTGACTCGACAAATCGCCGCCTTTCCTATTATTCTCTGGATGGAAAGTGCCTCAAAGAGATTTCTATTGGGGCACATACATTTTTAAGGACTATTCCAGATTCAAAAGGGAATATCATAGCCGAGGTTCCCGTTCGTGGCGAGAAGCGCGTATATGAAATAAAGAAGTTCGATCCGAAACTTAATCCTGTAGTGACTGTGGCGACTATAGAAGATGAAAAAATTTCTAATGTGATTAATTTAGCGTCGCCTGTTCTTGCCATTCGAGTGATGAGCAATGATTGTATCGCCTGGAGTTTTCCCTCCAAATATGAGTTATTTGTAGTCAATCCTGAAGGAAAGACAATAAGAAAAATCGTCAAGGAATATGATCCCGTAAAAATAACCGAGGCGGAAAAGGAAGAAATCATTAAAAGAAATTTTGGGGCGCCAGGAGTTCCTCCGCTTCCTCCTGGATTTAAGATAGAATTTCCAGAAAATTACCCTGCGTTTTATTATTTTGTCTGTGACGATGAAGGAAGAACGTACGTTCGGACCTATGAGAAAGATGAGAAAGGGAATTTCTGTTATGATGTCTTTGATCCTGAGGGGAGATACATAACCAAGCTTTTCCTTCCAGAAAACGAGCTTATCCAAGTCATAAAGAAGAACAAGATGCACATTGTCATTCGGGAAAACGAGGAAGGAATCCCAATCGTGAAACGATACAACATGGAATGGCGTTAATTATATAAAAGAACAAGTTCTTGCAGTAGGACTTATTTTTGAGAAAAGCGATAAACGGGATTTTTCTTTTATTCCTCCATTCTTGCTATTTCTTTAAACGTTTGTTTGGACTGAATCGAATTCATCATGAGAAAATAATAAATAATGAGATTGACCAGTGAGATGAAAGGATTTTTCATGAAACGATTGCTTATGATATTACTGACAGCCGGTTTTATTCTATTTTTCTTTGCGATTATCCATTCGGAAGAGAAGCAGAAGAGTAAGCAGCAGGGCAAGATAGAATCCGAATCTAAAACCAATTTTCTGATGAAACAAAGAGGCATTCCTGTCGTCAACCTCAAATTACTGGAAAAATTTGGTGGCCTGGATGTCCCGGTAGATCAATTCTTCGATACTCCGGTTGATCTGTCCGTAGACAACGACGGGAAGATATACGTCCTGGACTCAAGAGACAACAACATCAAGGTTTTCAAAGAAGATGGCATTTTCGTTCAAACCATTGGCCGGGAAGGCAGCGGCCCTGGTGAGTTTAACCTCCCCTGGATTATGGACATTATTGGCAATGAGATTTACGTGGCGGATTGCAATAACCGGCGAGTTCAAGTCTTGACAAAATCTGGTCAGTATCAGAGGAGTTTTAGGCTTCCGCTTGAATTTGGAAGCGGTATGGCCTTTGATTCAAAAGGAATTCTGTATCTCAACACAAAAGGATTCAGAAGTTCTAAACTCATCTCCATCTATGATAATCAAGGAAACCTCCTGAATGAGGTCGGTGATATAGAAGGTGATCCCTTCGATTTTTACGATATGGTTCAGATTAAAAATCAGATCAAAAAAGGTGATCTGCCTGATAGCTTTAAGAACGATCTCTTAATAACTGTCGACCGTAAAGGCGATATCTTTGCTGTCCATCGTGCTCTAAATAAATTTAAGAAGTTTTCCGCTGAAGGAAAAGAATTGGCAGAAGTAAAGTTTGAGGCTGATGAGTATCAAAAAATCTATAAGGCATTTCTTCAGAAAAATAAAGAAATTGAAGAAGTACCCTACACTTTTTATGGATTGATTTATGTGAATGACCTGGCTGTGGATGAGAATGGAGATCTTTATGTTTTGCTGAATGAGCCATCGAAGATGATGATCTATGTCTTCACAAATGATGGGAAATTTAAGGGAAAATTGCTGGGAGCCGAGGATGAAATCTCCAGAGTAGCCATCTCTTCTGGCGGCATCCTGTATGCCTTGGGAAGAAACACCCATTTGATCTATAAATTCTTAATAGATTTTAAGTAAACAATACAAATTTTCTTAGCAATTTCGTTTAAGTCTTCTATTCATACAGGGTGAAGGGATGTCATGAAAAAATTAAGAAGAGTGTTAATTCTGGTCATTTTTATCTTCATCTCTTTTCTGACTGCTGGGCCGGGAAACAATCAGAAAGCTGAATGGAAAGGCAAAATAGAGGTCGAAGATGGGATTAAAGTTATTAAAAACCCAAAGGAGCCGCTGTTTGGGAAGATTGAATTTGAATTAAAAGAAGATTTGAAAAAGGAATTCTCCGAAGTGTGGAACTTTGAGGTAGATTCGGAGGGAAATATCTATGTAATAGAAAAGGGCAGTTGGAAAGTAAGAAAATTCAACTCAAGAGCTAAACAGATAAAGAAGTTTGGAGAACCCCCAAAGGTCGAGAGCGGTCAAACTGTTACAGTCAAATGTATCTCCAACCAAAGCCTCCTGTTATGGTTTTTTCCACCATTATTTTAAATAATCCGGTTTTAGTTCTTCGATAACTTTTGTATCAATCCAGTAGATATCACATGCATCCACATTGAGTTTATACCTAATAAAGAACAAGTATTTTCCATCGGGAGAAAGCACCGGACATTTTTCATCAGATTCCGTATTTATTGCTTTCCCCATGTTTTTTAAAGTGGTCCATGATCCGTTACTTTTACGAAAACCTATATAGAGGTCCTCTTCGCCAATGTTTTCCGGTCGCCCATTACATGCCACAATCATATAGCTCTCATCCGGTGCAATAAGCATGTTATTCTCATTATATTTGGAATTAATTGTACTGCCGAGATTCTCTGGAGTAACATAAGATCCGTTTACAAATCGTGAGCGATATACATCGGATCCGCCTATTGTCCCGTCAAGGCGTGCCGTGAAATAAAGTGTTCCGTTAAAAGTAATTGTCGGACACCCTACCGGTATGTTGATATTACCGGAAAAATCCAACGGTCGAGGTTCACTCCAGCCATCTTTTATTCGTATCATATACCAAATATAGAAACGATCTTTCAGTCTGTTACTACCCGGAAAAGGTCTATTGGAGCGGAAAAAGAATCTGTATCCATCGTGTGAAATACTCATGTCGGTATCATAGTATGTACCGGAGAATGGAGCCACTTCAGGTTTTGTCCATATATTATTTACTCTTTTCATACACATAATTGAACCTTTATCTTTGACCGGATCAAAAAGTTTGAAATATAGCTTGTTCCCGTCGGGAGTAAAAACCAGACCAAACGCAAGGTTATCTTTGGAAAGAATGTCCGGTGCGAAAATCTCCGGCGTCATACCCGGCGGTTTTTGGCCGAGGTAGGGGCCTTTGAGAACCGGAAAAGCATCCTGGCTAGAGCAGGCGATTATAACAAAAAATAAAAAGCATACAAATAGCATTATCATCCGTTTATGCATCATCATCAGATTCTCCTTTAATTTTGTCTATGTTGTTTCTCTTTTAATCCATATTAACTTGGATTTTATCATTTATTGTTAATTTCAATATTCAAAAAGCATACCAATATTTTCTTAGGAGATTTTCAAACGCTTACTAAAAAATATCTGTCCGTTTTTGAACAATTTATGCCCATATTCGAACAATAATATTTATTCCTCATATCAACTTTGTGACAAAGAACAGCCAATATTCCGTTGCTTTATAATCCAGTCTTAACCTTCTGTTTTGCATGATAAAGCAGTTCCCAGGCAATTTTGGAATCAATATGTCATCATTTTCTTTGATATTCACTGCTTTTCTCTAAAAATCCAAGGATTAGAGATACATTTATTATTGTACTGTTTAATTCAGTCTTTTAAGTGTTTTCTGAGACAGATCAGAAATAGATTGAAGGCAGAGTCATTCGAGTCTGGTCTTTTTTTGCGATTGCGGGCTGTGCTAGGTAAAGAGAGGGATTGAATATTAGAGGAAATATTTATTCTTGAGCTAATAATTTGGAATAACATTAGAGGAGGTAGAAAGGCTTTGCTGAAAATGGTATAAATGCTTCTGCCACTTTCGGAGGGCGTCCTTATGAATCGGAATCGAGCATTTCACTCAATCTTGCTATTATTTGGGGCCTTTGTCATAGACTTTAACCTGGCGGTGGCCTTTCACGAATTGGGACATGCCACGGCTGTTCTAATTGACGGCGGGCAAATTCAAGAATTTGTCCTCAATCCATTTTCCTGGAGTTGGAATCTGGGAAGGAATGTTCAGGATATTTTGTTTACTGCCTGGGGAGGAGTCACTATCGGACTTGGGTACACATTTATACCTCTATTTTTTATCCGTCTGGTAAAAAATAACGTAATGAAGCTGGTGATTAAACTTCTGGCTGGCATCGGCTTTTTGATCAACGGGATTTATCTTATCTTCGGGGTGTTGTATAAAGTTGGAGACGGAGCTGAATTGACCAGTCTTGGAGTCAGTCCGATTCTGCTCTTGGCAATGGGGAGTGTCTACGTTCTTTTTGCTCTGATTATCTGGTCTGAAGCCCAGAGAAATCTGGGGATTGATCCCCAGGAGGCATTCTCCCGCCGCCTGCTGGTGATGATAGGAGGTGTAGCTCCCTATATGGCCATGATCGTATTGTACAATTACCTGTTTAATTCAGAACAACTTACTCTGTGGTGTGGATATGCCGTCACCGGAGTGGCTCTTGCTTGTTTGTTTGCTCTGTGTGGTCATCTGTGGGCCAAGCAAGTGAACAGAGGTGCTCATCATGTTGAGGTCTCTGGGCTGAATGGTTTCATTATGTTATTAATTGGTATCCTGGTGATCTTGATGGAGTTCCTGATTTTCGGCACCCCTCAGCACCCTTTTTAAATTTTGGCCAAACGGATTCCGGCGCAGATTCATAAAAATTTGAACATAACTCATAATCCGATATAAAGGGGGCAGGTCACTTTACAATTGATTGTTTTCTCACTATATTAGGTCAAGATGAAACTTCGGAAAGTTTAAAGTTTTATACAAAGGAGGAAAGGCTATGACCCCTAAAAGGCTTCCAGCCGTCATGCTCATTTTATCCTTGGTTTTTCTTGTTGGCGCGTGCAGCCAGCCTTATGAAGGTCCGCCTGCCGATTTTGTGATCAAGAACGCCAAGATCGTGACCATCGACAAGGACAATCCGAGGGCTGAAGCGGTTGCCGTTATCGGTGAGTTCATTATCGCAGTCACCTCTAACAAAAAAATCGAGCAGTACATCGAAGAGGGAAAAACCCGGGTGATTGATGCCCAAGGGCGGTTGGTCGTTCCCGGGTTCAACGATGCCCATATCCACTTTCTCAGCGGAGGCCAGTCGATGATGAACCTGGATTTCCGGTACGTACATGACGTCAAGACTATCCAGAAAATGGTCGCCGAGAGAGTGAAGGAATCCAAGCCCGGAGAGTTGATCAGAGGAGGTGGCTGGGAACATGAGACATTCCCGGATAAGAAATGGCCGACCAAGGAGATTCTCGACGAGGTGGCGCCGAATAACCCGGTCATGCTCAGCCGGGCAGACGGGCATTCGGTCTGGGTGAACAGCTATGTCATCAAGATGTCCGGGATCACCAAGGACACCCCTGACCCCCCGAACGGAACGATCGTCAAAGACCCGGTTACAGGCGAGCCCACCGGCATATTCAAGGAAGGCGCCCAGGGTCTATTAAAAGCGAGAAGCTCGGTCAGGCTGACTCCGGAAGAGATCGCTGCCCGGTCTGATAGAGCTCTGGAACTGGCCCTTGAAGCGGCCAGGAAGACGGGTGTGACCAGCATCCAGCAGCTCAACGGCGGCTATGAGCAGTTCCAGAGGTTCAAAGACGAAGGAAGACTCACCCTGAGAGTGACTTTTAACATGGCTCTGCC
>JGI2172J19969_10000114_pt1 | contig 30322 bp, 32 predicted proteins | sample DeeMarSWOR230_32_FD_19969 | JGI IMG/M metagenome (IMG submission 19969)
GCCGTGGAGCTATTCGCAGAACTCGAAATCCTCTTGCCCGGGGATTCAACATCTCAACGACCCTGGTTCTTTCCACCAGCCTTTCCTTGTCTAAGGCATATCCCACGATGTCGTGCTCGGCAGGGACGAGTGAATGCAGCGAAACCCTGCCATTCGTGAACAGTGCACTACACTTAGATGGCAGTCCCAAAACGTGTTCTTTTTTCTCTTCCGCGGCAGACCTGCAGGCGTAGAGAACAGCATGAGCCCCTGTGGTGAGCTCTGCGATTCGGACTGGTATGCTCTCTTTTCCGATTGCTAAGACCTCTATGCCATACACTCTCTTTATGCCTGTCGCCAGCTTCCTCAGCCTTGGCAGAATCTTCAGTACGCGTTTCCGGGCTTTTCCTCTGAGTTGGATGGGTGAAATCTCTTCTACAAGGATTCCCCCAAACGAGATGTCCAGATGAACAACATCAGCCTTTGCTTTTTCAAGTAATTTCTGGCAGAGCTCGAGTTCGCGGGCTATGAGGGCGTGCCCATCTTCCACTGGAGCAAAAGCAGGCTCAGCCAGAAACTGACTTGCTTCTCTATAGGGTGGTTCTACAAGAACAGTTGCAGTGGCAATAATCTGCAGCGGCTCAAATTTCGCATTGAGCAGGGCTGCGCCTGAGTCGGCGGCGACAACTTTCAAACCGCTTCACCTTACTCTACATGACGCCGTACACATTTAACCCTTGACACAAGAATCACTGCAGCAAATCATGCGCGCCGGGATAGAGTCTGCTCTTCTCCTTAAGGCTCATCCCGAGAACGTAGATTTCAGCGCTCTTTGTACGACTGGCCTTCGGCTTCACAATCTTGACTCTGACAAAATGCCGTTTTACTCGATCGATGAAATCTTCAAACAAGTCTCCCTGAAACACCTTTACGAAGAGATTCCCATTAGCTTTAAGGAATTTCCGGGCAAAAGTCAAGGATGTCATGGCCAAGTCCATTTGTCGTGCGTGGTCAACTTCCCACACTCCTGAAACATTCGGTGAAACGTCCGAGATCACAACATCAGCTGCAGAGGGTAAAATGGTCTCGATTAACCTGTGTGTCTCTGCATCTGCAATATCGCCCACAATGGCGAGAACGTTGGGTGCCTCTATGGGCTGCACATTCTTCAGGTCTACGCCGAGGACGAATCCCTCGTTCCCCACGATTTCCCGGGATGCCTGAAGCCAACCTCCTGGTGCAGCCCCTAAATCTACAACAACGTCGCCTCTTTTCAGAAAGTGATATTTCTGTACTGCTTGTAGGAGTTTAAACGTTGCTCTAGAACGGTACTTCCCTTCTTTTGCCTTCCTATAATAATAGTCACGCTTTCGTTCTCTCACCCAAGCCTTGGGCAAAACTAGCTGTCACCCTGCAAGCCTCTGTCTTTTCGAGTCAGGTTGATGAGCCATTCAGTCAGCTTTTCGCAATCATTTGGTGAGATTGATCCGTAGGCACCGCATCGAATACTTTCGCCACAAGTCAAGCATGGGCAGTCTATTATGGAGTTTATCGAAGCGGGTTTCCTTTTCGGGTACAGTCTGTAAGTCCAACGACCTTCAGAAAGCTCACGTTTACGCCATATCAGCCCTTTGTTCTCCAGCTTGATAGCTATTCTAGAGCCTTCTCTGCTGCTTGCATTAAGCTGGTGCCAAAGATCCGATTGAAGAACGCCTTCATCTCCGGTGTTGGCGATGAACTGTAGAGCCTTGTGCTCCATGTCGCTACGTTTGGGCATCTCTAGTTTTCCTCGGCCTTCATAATTAATATCATTCTCTAAGAATAAAAATATGTACGTGCTCCCCAGTAACGACTCTAGAATACTGCGAGGTGCCGGATTCGGCCTCTAGGTAGCCAGCGTGGATCCGCCCGCGAAACGGTTGGATGAAAAGACGTGTACAAACTCTGTTTAGGAATAGAGTCTACCGCAGATGACTTTAGCGTAGGAATAATGAGCTTTGAAGGAGAAGTCTTGGCAAACGTAATCGATGCTTTCGCATCGGAAAGCGGTGGCATTCATCCTCGAGAGGCTTCCAGGCATCATGTAGAGGTTGCCCAGGAGGTTATCTCCAAGGCTTTTCAGGAATCAGGCATATCCCCCAAGCAGATCACTATTGTAGCCTTTTCGCAAGGCCCCGGGTTAGGTCCATGTCTTCGCACTGGAGCAACTGCCGCTCGTGCTTTGGCGTCCTACCTTGCTGTTCCTCTAGTAGGTGTGAACCACTGTGTGGCCCACATCGAAATCGGCAAGCTTGAGACGGGCGCGACAGATCCTGCTACTCTGTACGTTTCTGGAGGAAACACAATAATCTCAGCTTTTGACGCGGGGCACTATCGTGTTTTCGGGGAAACGCTAGACATAGCTGTGGGCAACTGCATAGATGTGTTTGCCAGGGAAGCTGGGCTTCGGCAAAGTGAGGGGATGCCGTTTGGGGCTATTGTAGAAAAGCTCGCCCGTGGGGGACGAAGGCTTGTTGACTTGCCATATAGCGTTAAGGGAATGGATTTGTCTTTCAGCGGCCTTCTCACTGCCGCAATAGGACTTCATAGAGGTGGAAAACATAGGCTTGAGGATTTGTGTTATAGTCTACAAGAGACTGCTTTCTCAATGCTCAGTGAAGTAACCGAGCGGGCCTTGGCCCACACCGAGAAGCGTGAGATTCTTTTGACAGGGGGAGTTGGGGCAAACGAGAGGCTCCAAACCATGTTGAAGGCGATTGCCGAAGAACATGACGGTATATTCTGTGTCGTCCCAAAACAATACGCTCTAGACAACGGTGCTATGATTGCCTGGACTGGGATTCTATCATACAAGTATGGAGTAACTACGCCCATAGAAAATAGCTTCGTGCGGCTTAAATGGAGACTAGAAGAAGTGAACGCACCTTGGGTTGAGTGAATGCTGATCAGAAAAGGAGCGGAAGCAAGCCTCTTTCTCGAGGATTGGGAAGGGCGAAAGGTGATTATGAAGCGCAGGCTTCCCAAAAGATACAGGCTCGAAAAGATAGATAAGAAAATACGAACGCACAGAACGCTTCACGAATCCCAACTTCTTCACGACGCAAAGGAGGCAGGAATCCCAACCCCTACAATCTTCATGGTAGACCTTGTACATTCCAACATAATCCTGGAATTCGTCCAGGGCAAACAAGTTAAACAAATCCTACGAGACCTCTCCGAAGAAGAGAGGCGACGCTTGTGCGAGCACATAGGAACGCTCATCGCACGTCTTCACAACAAAGACATTATACACGGCGACCTTACAACTTCCAACATGATACTTAATCCTAACGGCAAGGTAGTGTTTCTTGATTTCGGACTCGCTGAGAAGACCGTTGAGCTGGAACTAAAAGGAGTTGACCTACACCTTATGAAGCGCGCTCTTGAAAGCACCCATTTTGACTATTCCAACGAATGCTTCAAAGCCGTCTTGGATGGCTACAGCGAAGTGGCAGGCAGAGAGACTACTCAGAAGGTTTTGAAGAAGATACGTGAGATAGAAAGGCGAGGTCGATACATCTCAGACAGAAGGAGACCAACCGATGACTGAAGGCGTTCTCGAGAAACAGCTTTTTTCCAATTGTTGGGCGTGCCGTCGAGAAGCCGAAGGACGCGATTCAATAGCGCAGATTTCCAAGAGGGCTTCAAGGAGAATGTGAAAAGAATTAGGGTTGCGTGTTCAGACCTTTGAAACGTAGAATTGTGTTCCTGGTGACAAGCAATATTCACAAGTTTGAGGAAATTCGCAGAGTGCTAAGTGAATTCAGCATCGCCACCGCGATGTTGAAGACGGTAGGCGCAGTCGAGATTCAGGATGATAGCATAGAAAANATCGCCAAAGCAAGTGCTCGTGANGCGGCAAAGAAATGCAGATTGCCCATTATAGTTGAAGACGCTGGGCTATTNATACAGAGTTTGGAAAGCTTTCCAGGCCCTTACTCATCCTACGTCTACAGAACAATAGGCAATGATGGCATTCTCAAACTAATGGAGGAAGTACTGAACAGAAACGCTTACTTCAAGTCAGCCGTGGCGTTTTTTCGCTCATCAATGGAGGAACCCTTATGCTTCACCGGAGAAGTCAAGGGAAAAATCGTCGAGGAGAGGCGTGGCAGACAGGGGTTCGGCTTTGACCCTATTTTTGCCCCATTCAATTCCACGAAGACCTTTGCCGAAATGACGCTAAAGGAAAAAACCAGATATTCTCATAGAGCTCTCAGCGTTGGCAAATTCGCGCAATGGTTTGCGGCAAGTTTTTAGGTTTCAGAAGTTTTAAATACAAGAATTGTCTCGTTAAGAGAGCCTTCGGAGGGCAAAACCGTTGCCGAAGAAAGAAAAAGGAAAGTCTCACTCAGTTCGACCAGTGAGCAAGCGGCCACCTTCATGGTGTAGATACGAGCCCGAAGAAGTGGAAGCACTTGTCATAAAAATGGCGAGAGAAGGACAATCTGCCAGCAGGATAGGAACGATGTTGAGGGATCAACACGGCATTCCATTGACGAAGCCCATAACTGGAAAAAGTATCACCAGCATCCTGAAGGAGGCTAATATGGCTCCGTCTCTACCGGAAGACCTCGGCATGCTGTTGAGGAAAGCATCACGCCTCTCTACCCATCTTGAGAAAAACAAAATGGATCTGGCCAACAAAAGGTCGCTGCAAGTCATGGAGGCCAGGATTCATAAACTATCCAGATACTACAAACGCAAGGGCGTTTTGCCCACTGATTGGAGATACGAGCCGAGGGCAGCTTCTCTCATCTGAGTCTTGGGGTGAAGATGGCCATAGGAGAAGACGGCAGTAAAGCNTTTATGAGTGATACACTTGAAGCTGCAAAGATTCTTTCCAGACACGCCGATGAAGACGCACTCATCCATGTTATCTCCCATTTGGACGCCGATGGTCTAGCGGCCGCCGGCATCATTGCAAAAGCTCTTTTCAGGCTTGGTGCCCGTTTTCGTGTGAGAATTCAGCAATGGATAGATGAGAGAATCGTTTCAGAAATTACTTCCGATAAGCCTGACCTTGCAGTTCTGACGGATTTAGGCAGCGGCTATCTGAATGTTTTGAATGAGCGCCTTTCCGATTTTCAGATTGTTATTTTGGATCATCATCAGCCTGTGGGGGAGGCCGGCGAAAACATTCTTCAGGTCAACCCGCATCTTCGTGGAATTGACGGGTCCAAGGATATTAGCGGAGCTGGCGTTGCTTATTTCACGTCCAAAGCATTGGACGAAACAAACAAGGATTCTGCGGAAATCGCCGTGGTAGGCGCTTTGGGCGATTTACAGGACAAATACGAACAAAGAGCTTTGGGTGGTTTGAATAGAAAAATAGTGGAGGATGGTGTGGCAAATGAACGTCTGAAGGTTGAGAAGGATTTGATGTTTTTTGGAAGAGAAACCAGGCCCATCCACAAAGCCCTGGCTTACACTACAAATCCCTTTCTCCCAGGTATCACAGGCGAAGAGGACAAAAGCTTCGCATTTCTTGCAGGTCTTGACATAAAACCTAAGGATGGAGAGAAGTGGAGGGCGTTAAGAGATCTTGCTGATCATGAGAAGCGACGGCTGTGCTCAGCGCTGTCTGACCACCTACTTTCAAAGGGTTATCCTAGCGACGTGTTGAACCTGGTGGGCTCAGTTTACACGCTTGTTCGAGAAGAACCCTGGACACCCCTGCGCGATGCTAGAGAGTTTTCCGTTTTGTTGAACGGCACTGGCCGCATGGAAAAGGCTGGCATAGGAGTGGCGATATGCATGGGTGATCGAGGCGCAGCGCTGGAACAGGCTGAGGATGTTCTAGCGGAGTATAGGCGGACCATCACCAAGTACTTGAGCTGGCTGATGGAGGAACCTGGACGTGTCGAAGAGCTGGAGAGCATATATGTGGTTCGCGGCGAAGGCTTCATAAACGAGAAAGTTATCGGCACTCTTTCCTCTATTCTTTCGACCAGTCTACCAAAGCCCCAGAAGCCTATTATTGCCTATGCAACTGTTCCCGATGAAGATGTAGTCAAAGTGTCAGCCAGAACCCTAGACACGCTAACAAGCAAAGGACTGGACTTGGGAGAGTTGATGCGAATCGCCTCGGAGAAATTTGATGGCAAGGGTGGAGGACACGACATCGCCGCGGGAGCCCAAGTTCCAACAAAAGATGTAGACGCCTTCATCAGCCTTGTTGACAAGCTGGTGAAAAAGCGTGTTGATCAGATTGAGGCTGAAAGCTAAGCTTTCTTTTCCCTATGAAACCAGACGAGAGGCCCAAGCAGTCGCAGAAGCCGTTTCTCCAGATAACACTGAGACCCCCATAGGATTAACCGTTGAGACGGTGAGAGACAATTGCCAATTGCTCGCCTTTGTGCAGTGTGATAAAGGACTAGGCACTTTTTTAGCAACTCTGGACGATTTGCTGGCGTGCATCTCCATAGCAGAGAAGGCTTTTGAAGCCGTGCAGGCTCGGCTATAGGCCAGCAGATTTTCTAGGCAGATGCGTTAGTGTTGTCCACTATTTCCAAAACTTGATTGTCGTAGTGGCTCACGGTAACGTCAACCTCAAATGAAAACTCCACTTCATCCAGCAGAAAACGTTCGCTCCTGTAGATTCTTTTTCCAGGCTCGATCAATTCACGCCAGCCAAAAGTCTGATTGGAACCCAGCTTTACTATCAATATGTCATTTCCTTCATTGTCCAAATCAATGCCTAGAAGGACGCCATTGCTGAGGAGACCGAATTCACTTCTAGTTATATTCAAAGTGTTCCGTTGATGAGCTGAGAGTTGCCTTACTTTCTCGAACTCGCCGCTGAGCTCGCCTCCAAAAGTCAACAACGCGGCGAGAGCAATCAACAACAAGAATGCTAACAGACTCCGAGAGCGTATTTTCGGGCCAAACATGATCTATCCTCTGGCGTGATAGCATTTAAAACCAATTGCCATTTCATCATTACCTCAAAGAACATTGGCTTAGGCCTTCTAAAGTGATTATTGCTAACTGTCCAACTTCTTGTTCCAGAAAAAAGTGGGGGCAACCGCACATAGCACTACAAACTTTATGTAACGTTTGCGCCGTATAAAGCCTAGTCAAGTCCGACGGAGGATCGGTGTTTAGTCTTTGTTGGACATTAAGTTCGTTCGTGAATCTCCTGAAACTGTCAAGGAAAACCTCAGCAGGCGAGGTAACCCCGAATTACTCCAAATGCTGGAAAACCTAATAGGCCACGATCGAGAGTGGCGTCGACTTCTCACCAAGACTAACGAGCTTCGACACGAAAGACGAAAGATTACGAACGAAATCGCCCTGCTGAAAAAGGCTGGAGAAGGAGTGGACAAACACATTGAGAAAGGACGCGAAGTGGATGCACAAATCGTGGCTTTGGATAGGCAGGTTGAGGAACACAAGCAATATGCCCACAAAATCTTAATGGGCCTGCCTAACCTTCTGCATGAAACTGTTCCATATGGAAACGATGAAAAAGACAACGTGCAAGTGAGACTGTGGGGAAAACCGCCGGAATTCGATTTCAGGCCAAAGAACCACCTGGAGATAGCCCAAGGCCTAGACCTGATTGAAGTGGAAAGAGGCGGCAAGATCGCGGGGCACGGTTATTTCTACCTCAAGGAGGATTTGGCGCTTCTGGATCTGGCTCTTCAGAGGTTTGGGGTCGATTTTATGCTTCAAAAAGGGTATAGGCTTATTGAACCACCTTTCATGATGAGGCGAAGACCCTATGAAGGCGTAACTGATCTGGCAGATTTCGAGAACGTTATGTACAAGATCGAAAACGAGGATCTGTATCTGATTGCAACAGCTGAGCATCCTATAGCAGCCATGTTCATGAACGAAGTCCTGCTCAAAGACGAAATGCCCATGAAACTTGTCGGAATAAGTCCATGTTTCAGAAAGGAAGTAGGCACTCATGGCAAATACACAAAAGGATTGTTCAGGATGCATCAATTCAACAAGGTAGAACAATTCATTTTCTGCCTTCCCGCAAACTCGTGGGCATTTCACGAAGAAATGCAGCGAAACGCAGAGGAACTATATCAAGCTTTAGGCCTGCACTTTCAGGTAGTCAATGTTTGCACTGGCGACATTGGAACCGTTCCGGCGAAAAAATACGATATTGACGCCTGGATGGCCGACGGTATCTACAGAGAAGTCGGGTCAAACTCGAATTGCACAGACTACCAGGCCCGACGACTAGGAATACGCTATCGTGACAAGGAGGGTCAGCCCCCAAGAGGCTTTGTTCACACCTTGAACAGCACTGCAATCGCAACGAGCAGAGCAATGGTTGCAATTCTTGAGCAATACCAACAAAAGGACGGATCATGTCTTGTTCCCAGAGTGCTAACTAAATATGCGCATGGCTTAGAAAAGCTGGAACTCCACTAAATCTTTTAATATTGCGGTTGGGATTCTTCCAGAAGCAACGGGGGCAAAAAGTGTCCAAAAGGAAAAGACGTGTTCGTGACAAATGGCGCAACAAGGATTGGTACGCAGCGATCACCCCAAGCTATTTCGGCGGTGTCGAACTAGGAGCCGTACCTTCAGACGACCCTGAGAAACTGGTCGGTAGAATCATTGACGCCACGCTCTATGACATTACGAATGATTTCGCACATCAATACCTCAAGATGATATTCCAAGTCACTGAAGTTGAAGGCAAGACAGCCAAGATGGTGTTCAAAGGTCACGAATATAGTAGGGACTATCTCCGCAGTTTAGTCCGGCGAAGAACCACTCGTGTTGATACATTTCTAAACGTCACTACAAAGGATGGTTATAGGCTGAGAATCGCAGCGTGTGCTTTTACGTTGAGCCGTGTCAAAACATCCCACGAAGTGTCGATAAGGAATATTATGAGGCAGATTGTGCAAGAGAAAGCCGCTCTTCTAACCTTTGATCAGTTCGCACAAGAGGTTGTGCTGGGCAAGATCGCGTCGGACATATATAATGAAGCTAGGAAAGTTGCGCCTCTTCGCCACGTAGGTATAAGAAAGTCCAAGCTGGTCTCCTCGCCAATTGAAACCGTTGTTGCGGCTGGATAGACAGCCTTTTCCACGGGAAGCGTAGTGAGATCCATCAATCGATTGAGTCAACGGAGAAAGGTTGCGCAAGAAGCTGCGGAATTGCTCTATACAGGTCAAGAGAAAGAGTACAAACAAGCCAAGCAGCGTGCTCTGAGAACGATGGGTGCTCATTTCCTCCCAAGTAATCTGGAGGTGGCTTCGGAGCTTGACCGAATTTCCGAGGAAAGGGAAGGGAAAGCAAGGGGTGAAAGACTCGTCCAGAAGAGAAGTGAAGCTCTTCAAATAATGCAAGTTCTAAGAAGTCATAACCCAATCTTAGTCGGCAGTGTATGGCGGGGAACTGCAAACTACAATAGCGACATTGACATCATTGCCTACGCAAGAAACCCTCAGCAAGTAGTCTTAACCCTTCAGAAACACTGCTTCTTGGTGAATAAGATGGAAACCGAGACGGTTACAAAGAAAGGCGAGAAACAGTATTCCTTTCACATCTACTTAGACTTACCATCAAAGCACAGCGCCGAAATCGTGGTTCGACCTCTGGAACGCATTGGTGAGCGAGCCAAATGCGAGATATATGGCGACACAGTTAGGGGCTTAACCACACAAAAGTTGAAGCAAATCCTGCGGCAAAACCCACAGCGAAGATTCATTCCGACATAGTCTAACTAGCCTTGGGCTTGCCACTCTTTGTAAAAAGGGCGTACGTCACCTTGGCTCTTGGGCAGACGATAGACGATGATCTGCAGACCTTTGGTCATCTATAAGATTAAGATTAGGAAAGAGTCGCGTAGGATTAGCCTGTAAGTGACTAGGAAACATTCGAGATTTGCCTTGAAGGCCTCGTGAAGGCCTCGTGACGGGTTTAGTTAGTCTTCTTCTCCCCACTAGGAATAGGTAGGGCTGCCAACATCACTGATCCACTGTCTGCTGCGGGCTTCAGCAGGTTCTCGCCACAGTAGGGGCAGAGTCTGAACTCTGCTAGAATCTCCCGTCCACAAGCTGGACACATTTTATGTTTCTTGATCTCCTTCTCTAGATTCTTCATCTTCTTGTTCAGCCTTCCAACATCGTCTTTTAACGTATCTATAGCTTTGCTAACGGGTTCAAGCCTTAAGACCTCACTACGTACATTGAAAACAACGTCTCGCAGTCCTGACAGCAATCTGCTGTTGCTAGTTAATGTTTCACTCATCATCTCCAGAATGCTAGTCTTAGTCTCTAACAGCTCTACATCAGAACGGTTCTCTTTCTTTCCATCTTCCAAAACTTTTCCTAAGAAGGTTTCGATGGGATTCCGAAGCGCCACTGTTGTTGTCCCTCCCCAAAGCAGGAACACAGCGATAAGGGAGCAAACAAAATATAGAATTGGATTAATCGTTGCTGAGAAACCTTCAAACGGATAGATTGTCAGAAGCAACGGTTCGCTTCTATTATTAGTCAGCCAAAAGAAGCCATCTAGAGTATGGAGTCCGGCCAAGAAAGTGAGAGACCCCATGACCCAAACAGCAAGTCCTTTCCTTACCATGATAGATAACCTCTCTAGATTACAATTCTAGAAGAGAACTACACTCTCAACAATTAAGCCAGTATTCTGATAGGGAACACATGTCAGGAATCGATATAAAGCAGCCCAGATCCAGCTAGTCTTAAATATCTCAGCCTTCCTTTCTGAATCAGTGGTTAATGTGGGGTTCAAGGCAATACACTATTCAGAGGTCGGGGCTGATATAGTGGCAGACAAGGGTGCCCAGAGAACCGAAGTCCGATGGTTGATAACGAAAGACGACGGTGCAGAGCACTTTGCCATGCGTTGCTTTGAGATGGCTCCCGGTGGGCACTCTCCCCACCATGCTCATGATTGGGAACATGAAGTCTTCATACTGGATGGAGAGTGCTTGGTCGTTTGTGACGATGAGCGGAGAGAAGTTGGCCCTGGCTATGTAGTCTTCATTCCACCAAATCAAGTACATCATTTTGAGAATAAAAGCCCGAGTGTTGTGAGGTTTCTCTGCCTAGTTCCTCATCACTAGTTGTTCCCGAAACCCACCCGACTCGACTGGCTTGTGACCGGATTTAATCCTGGCTAACCTTCTCGCGCCAAAGGAAAGGTGATTTTCGATACAGATTCTAGCACCATAAATGTTAATGGTCGGTCAGATTGACCTTTTTGGCATAGGTGTGTCGCTTGGACAGCATTCTGCTTGACGCAAGTAAGGAGCTAATAGATGATGCGAAGGCGAAATGCGCGGACCTGGTTTTTAAAGAAATATGCTTGGAAATTTTAGCTCGCTCAAGACAAATCTTGAAAGACGAGAATTTCCAATCGCTTGTGGATTACGCTTCTAAACGTATGCAAGAGGCGGCTCTCGTTTCAGTCGACGTCATAAAGTGACTTTAGCTCCATGATATCTTGAGAATTCTTGTTCGAGGTTACACAGGAAGCCAGCCAATCTTTTGGGAATCGTGCTAGCATTTCTATGGTCACCCATTCAAAGCCGAAGCCCTTTCTTCGCGAGTGAAAGCTAAATGGGGAAGCTTGGCAATAATTTTGTCATTATTCGCTGATTTCTATATGTTCATGTACCGGTCCGTCTATTGCGTATGTTGCTTCAAACATGCAGGGAAGGCTAGTATGCAAAATGAGCAGTGAACCAAACGTGATCTACCTCGGAAACAAACCGCCAATGAACTATGTTATGGCTGTAGTAACAGGCTTCAACACAAGCGGCACAACGGATGTCACTCTAAGGCCCGGGGTCGCGCTATTAGCACAGCAGTTGACGTCGCAGAAATCGTGCGCAACAGATTCTTCAAGGATGCCAAGGTCCACTCTACGATCGGTCCTGAAGAGATTACCCCAAAAGAAGGCGCAACCCAAGAAACGTCTCAATCTTGGAAATCACCCTCAAGAAGGAGCAACCACACTGAGACGCTGAAGACCGCCTACCTCATTTTATTATTCTCAGGGGGTACAGAAGATGAACGTTAAGCCTAGCGCACACCACAAACTTTCTCCTCCAACCCACAGACAAGCGCTGCTTACATAGGAGGTGATCCGGCCGCAGGTTCCCCTACGGCCACCTTGTTACGACTTTTCCCCTCTCGCGAACCTTAGGCTCGACACAGCCACCAAGGACCGCGCCTCACCCAAAACCCACTCGAGTGGAACGACGGGCGGTGTGTGCAAAGAGCAGGGACGTATTCACCGCGCGTTAATGACACGCGATTACTAGGCATTCCAGTTTCACGAGGGCGGGTTGCAGCCCTCGATCCAAACTACGACCGGCTTTAGGGATTACCATCCTCTCTCGAGGTAGGGACCCACTGTACCGGCCATTGCAGCACGCGTGTGGCCCGGGGGATTCGGGGCATACTGACCTGCCGTGGCCCACTCCTTCCTCCGCCTTGTCGGCGGCAGTCCTCCCAGAGTGCCCCTTGGAAACTTTCCTNGGTAGCAACAGGGAGCGTGGGTCTCGATCGTTGCCTGACTTAACAGGACACCTCACGGCACGAACTGGCGACGGCCATGCACCTCCTCTCAGCTTGTCTGGCAAGATCGTCAATCTGGCCTTCAACCTGCTGTCGCCCCCGGTAAGGTTTCCGGTGTTGACTCCAATTAAACCGCACGCTTCACGCCTTGTGGTGCTCTCCCGCCAATTCCTTTAAGTTTCAGCCTTGCGGCCGTACTCCCCAGGCGGCGGGCTTAATGCCTTCGCTGCGGCACTAGAGTGGCTCGTAGCCACCCTAACACCTAGCCCGCATCGTTTACAGCTGGGACTACCCGGGTATCTAATCCGGTTCGCTCCCCCAGCTTTCGTCCCTCACCGTTGAGCTCGTTCTAGCCGACAGCCTTCGCCACTGGTGGTCCTCCCGGAATTATAGGATTTCACCCCTACTCCGAGAATACCGTCGGCCTCTCCCGTCCCCTAGCCCAGCAGTATCCCCTGCAGTCCAACGATTGAATCGCTGGATTTAACGGAGGACTTGCTGAGCCGGCTACGGACGCTTTAGGCCCAATAAACGTCCCTACCACTCGGAGAGCTGGTATTACCGCGGCGGCTGACACCAGACTTGCCCTCTCCTTATTCCTCCAGCTCCTTACACTGGAGAAAAGCCATCCTCAGCGGACGGCACTCGGGATAGCCCCATCGCGCTTTCGCGCATTGTGGAGTTTTCGCGACTGCTGCGCCCCGTAGGGCCTGGACCCTTGTCTCAGTGTCCATCTCCGGGCTACCGCTCTCGCGGCCCGTACCGGTTATAGGATTGGTGAGCCGTTACCTCGCCAACAACCTGATCGGCTGCGGCCCCATCCTTAGGCGACGTCCAAAGCATGATTCAGACGTCTTTTGGGCGTGGATCCATTCCAGGAGTCCACACCTATCAGGGATTAGCCCCAGTTTCCCGGGGTTGTCTCTGTCCTGAGGGCAGGTTAGCCACATGTTACTGAGCCGTCTGCCGCGTCTCCTTCATAGCTAAGAAACGCACGACTAACATGTCTTAGTCCTATCCCGATAGCAGTAGGGTCCGGCAGGATCAACCGGATTTGATGTTTTGGGAGTTATACGCCGCTCTTGCTGTAGGTTGGATTTGGGGGTCGTGATTGTGCGCGCTAAGCCCTTGTCAGACCTAAATTTCAGTATCAGGTCTCCATCTTCTTGTCCCCGTATCTGGAGGTCAACTTCATAGGTCATCCGTAGGGCGTTTCTAAGCGCCTTTAGTGTCAGAGTTGACGCCGCCGCCGGAAGAGCTACGGGGTACTGATTCTAATCTCATGACGATGACTAGTCGCCAAGGGAAATCATTGGCAAGATTTCCGGATATAAACTTTGTGACCGTAACTAATAAAACTATAGCTCTAGGAGCTGAGAAGGGGTAAAGAGGCCTTAGATGCGTGCGGGGGGAGACATGCTGAAACTTCAACCTTTTTCGGTGAAAGACAGTTCACGGTTCTCTGAGGAGTTTAGGGAGAATAAGTATAGCAAAAACTCAACCCACGTTATTAGCTGAACTTCTGAAAGGATATAAGACGATATCGCAGAATACAAGAAACGGGTCTGTTGGTTATGCGAAGGTCAATGTTGGAGGTTCAGGTTGACATCCTTAAAGCTCTGGCTCAAGGGAAGCCCTTGAAGTTGACTCACATCATGTACAAGGCTAATGCGAATTGTAGCATACTTAAACAATACTTGGGGCTTCTAGTCAAAGACAACCTGGTTGAGAAGCATACGCTGCAAAAGAAAAGGGTTGTTTACGCGATTACCGGAAATGGCAAGCGGGTGCTGAGATACTTCAGAGAAGTGAACAGCGCCCTCCAAATAACTGATGAGGCACAGAAAGTTCCTTTAGGGCCNTATCGAGTAGAACTAAACTGCTGAAAACCGTCTAAAGCTGTNCCAGAAGGCATGGNTAAATTAAGTCAGCGGCTTTTGCNAAGATTTCTTTGTCATATCCCCCGAACACGTTTGCTGCGTGCTTCAGATAATCNATCTCTTCAGGGTCGACTCCCATGAATTTGGCTGTGACCGCATCAGTNTCCACGGAATTCCTGCCTCCAACGAAAACGCCCAATTCTCTGACCTCGTTTATCCAGTAGCACGGCGAGAAAAGGCTACGGTATATTTTGTTTATGTCGACAATACTCTGGGAGAGGCGGTTTTCGTTTCTGCCACTCCATTTCTTATCCCGGTCAGGGTCAGGGACCAAACCGAAGGGGTTTTTGGTTGAGAGAGAAATGTGGTTGCCAACCCGACGACTTCTGCATAGGCTAATGAAAGTAGCTCCCCTTAGCTCGTATATCCTGGCGGGAACAAAATCGTAGAACTCCTGAGCTACGAGAATCCCATAGTTGTTGTCAACAAAGCCTCTAACCTCGTCAGACCTAAGGGTTTTCATTGACCAAACTTCTTCTGTTATGTTTATGTATTCGACGCCATGCTTTTCGAATATCTTGTTGATACCAGTGAACTCAAGGAACCATCTTTCTTGATCTCTAAACCACTGCCATCTCGCCCTAGGGTTGGCCGCGGCAAGCTCTTGAGATTCCTGCTTGACGTCTAGCTTGCTACGTTGGGGAGTGTACGCCTCAACTAATTTTATTCTACCTTTCAAACCCGAAAAAAGCCAATCTAGTGTCTGAGCGTTCGTAAAGATTTCAGCGCTTGTCCAGTCCGGCTTGACCACAAAGAACATGCCTTTGACATCTAGTTCCTTTAGAAACTGAAGAAAATCTGTTGCCCCACCGATCCGCCCAACGACCACCATTAACTGGCATCTCTTTGGAAACTAGAACTAGAAGATGCGAATTATTAAAGTACCGCTCTGAACAGTTCAGGGTCGCCCGTAATTCAGGCAATTCTGTTCGAGCTCCGCCTAACCTGTCTGCGGAAGACAGTAGATAGCGGAAAGGGCTCTATGACGTGCAAGTAGAAAAAGAGTTGCGTCTGTCGATTATGTCCAGAGCGCCTGGACCTGTGCCAATGATAGTTGCTGGCACGCATGTCGCTTCTTCAACTTGAGCTATGAAGTCCATTGCTTCTGTGGGCAGCTGATTGAAGCTAGTTGCGTTTTTGGCGCTGGGATACAAGATATCTATCTTCGTGATTGCTGATTCGGTGGCTCCGTGAATCTTGGCTGCTCTTCTTGCGAGATCGAAATTGAATGGTGCGGATCTGCGTTCTCGGCCGGTACCTGCAGCGGTTTCAAACCATCCTTTGTGCAGAGCTTCTTCCTTGGGAAGTTCCCCAGGCAAATCGCCAGCGCCTACTCGCGTGATGAAAGCTTTGTACACGACCAATACTCTGTCCACGCGACTTGGCCCAACTCCAGATTCAGAGCATATAGCCGCAGCACTTGTGTCACGACTTGTGACGTAGGGATATGAGCCATGATAGAGGGAAAGCATAAGGCCTTGCGTTCCCTCTAGCACGACGGTTTTGTCAGCATCAATGGCTGTGTTCACTTCCTCTGCCACATCTGTCAAGAAGGGTTTCAACTCGCGCACGTCCTTGGCCAGCTTGGCCGATCTTTTCGCACGTTCCTGTACGGCGGGGCCGACACCCCAACCAGTCGTGCCGAGGCTTTTTAGGTAACTGTCGTTCTTATCCGCTGCAGAGTGGTGTGGTTCAATAATAGAGGCTTGGTTGTCCACGCCGATCCGGTCCTTGACACCAGTTTCTTGAACTTCTTTCAGAAGTTGATGAATGTGGATGTTTGCTCCTGGGCCGATTAAGAGCCGACATCCACCATAAACGAATGTGGAAGGGACCATATGCAAGGCATATCGTCTCCCTTGATGATGCACTGTGTGGGCAGCGTTGACAGAGCCCGTGCGTACACACACATCAACCTTATCCTTTAGTGCCAAGTACGAGACAACCTTGCCTTTGCCTTCGTCTCCCCAGAAGCTTCCCGCTACCACGGTACAAACCACGGTCTCAACACCGAACTTCTAGAACCTGCGTCAGGATATTTAAAAGTATTTGTCAACTCTATGTGAAGCAGCATCGAGTTTTGCAAAAAAAATGTTAATCACAATGACGTTTCAGCGTTCCCTACAGTGTTTGCAGAGCTCTATAGTTGTCCTTTCAATTCCCCTACAAAGCGCTTTTACCTTGGATCCTCGTAACCCGGTGTTTCTACTGTGACCCGGGAGAAATATTCGAGCCTCGCCTGTCTGTGCGTACCAACCACCAAAGAGGATAAGCAGCTCATTAAAGCTGGAATCAAATATGTGATAGAGAGACGGCTTCAAGATTCACAGGAAGCGCAGATTATGTCAAGAAGCGGCATGCGTGCAAATGGAATATTCTATTTATGAACAGATGGTACTGGATATGGAGGCTTAGGCCAGCAAGAAGTGATCCAGCTGGTCCATCCACTCTATCTCTTTCAGGAAGATCCTGAGAGGGCGCTTGCTTGTCTGAGCAGTACAGAACACTGCAGGCTTTCCACTTTCTTCCTCACGTTTAGCGTCAGCGACGTATACATTGACCAGTACTGAACCGTCTTTCAGATGAAGGTTTACGTGTCGACCTACGAAGGCGCGAGCAACGTTTAGGTTGAGACGTTCCAGGCCCATTATCTAATGCTCCATTCGTATTGCTGCTCAGCTATTTTTCGCCAGCAGCCGCTGCAGATGGGCAGCTGACTTTGACCGTGCGAGATGTACACTTCGATGTCTGTTCTACTGCACTTGGCATTCCAGGGGTTTCGACATTTTTCAACTGGTTCGGGCAGAATAATCCCTCAACTGAAATGACTCTTGCATTTTCTTTACGCTTAAAGAGGTCGGGAGACCGTCAAGTCGTGGAGGAGAGGGGTATGTGAAAGTGATTTCGGCTTGAGGTCGTTGCGAGGAAGGCTTCGGATTGGAGAGAAGGCTAGTACGCCTAGAGAAGGGAAACCGAGTTGCAGAGCTTCAACGGTATGTCAGTCTATAGTCGGTTGAGAGGAAAAGGGTTAAACGCGCGTCATAGGGTTAGGATTCTTGGTTCAATCTCTTTCTTGCTTATCCTTAGTAGCGCTATAGAAGGCCTAGTTAGAAATGGTGGAATCGGGTCTGTTGGGCTACCAGGGTTGATCATCAGCATTCCTTGCTTGTATTTTAGGCTCGGTTGATGGGTGTGGCCGCACACGAATACGTTGAAGCCCTCCTCTGCAGCGTTTTCTAATCTGTTTCTTCTGCGGAAGTAGTTTAGACTGTGGGTCACGCCGATTTTCCAGTCATAGATGTCGAATGAGTTTGTTGCTGGAATTTTTTCCTTTACAGCCTTTGTATCCATGTTTCCATGCGCGGCGATGACTGGAGCCATCTGCTCCAGTTCCTCGATTACGCTTAGCCTCGTCAAGTCTCCGGCGTGAATGATGGCGGTCGTGTTCTGGAATGCTTTGAACACCTTCCTTGGAATGAGCCTTGCGCGGGCTGGAATATGTGTGTCTGAGATCAGGCCTATGAGCTTCAAGACCTTCAACCTCGCCAATCTTCTGCGACCACTATGCAAGCACAAGAGTTATAAAAGTAGCAGAGGCTACGGTTGAGTCTGCTGGAAATAAGCGGCGACTCGTCGGATTCATGTGTCGTTTTTTTTGGAGGCCAGTTGCAGATGCCAGACTGCGCTTTTCTTGAAGGTTGTATGGTCTCGGCAGTCACATTGCAGACGTGTGCGCGCAAGGTTTAATATGCCTATTATGACTTTTCTATGAAAACCCTTCGGGAGCGATGGTTATCATGTCTAACGAAGAAGAAATGGTTGTTACTCCGTGGGAAGTTAGGGGAAAAGTTGATTACAACAAGCTAATTCGGCGATTCGGTACCCAACCGCTGACTGACAAGCTCTTAAGGAGGCTTGAGAAACATGTTGGTGAACTCCACGCTCAGCTTCGGCGAAAGCTGTTCTTTTCCCATCGGGATCTTGACACGGTCTTAGATCTCTATGATGAGGGCACCGCTTTTGTACTCTACACGGGCCGAGGACCGTCAGGCCCAGTTCACGTTGGACATCTCGTACCGTGGATCTTCACTAAATATCTTCAAGACAACTTCAAGACAAAGCTTTACTTTCAGATGACAGATGATGAGAAATTCGTCATAGAGCAAGACCTTAGCCTTGACGAAACAACGAGGCTTGCACATGACAACGCCCTGGATCTCATTGCTCTCGGGTTCAGCCCTAGAGACACCCGCATCATTTTTGACGTGAGAGACATAGCTCTCCTCTATGATGTAGCGCTGGAGGTTGCCAAACGCGTCACATATTCGACCGCAAAGGCAGTATTCGGTTTCCAAGAAAGTACAAACATTGGATGGATATTCTGGCCAGCGATTCAGGCAGTTCCCTGCTTCATTCACAAGAAGCTAACAGGAGAGAACGTGCCAAGCCTTATTCCAGCAGCCATAGACCAAGACCCCTACTGGCGCATTACACGAGATATCGCTCCAAAGTTGGGCTACTACAAGCCCGCTCAGATTCACTGCCGCTTCGTACCGGGGCTCGGAAAGGGCGGAAAGATGAGCGCCTCGGAACCAGAAACCTGCATATTCACAACAGACACTCCTGAGCTGGTCAGAACGAAGATTTGGAACGCATTCACAGGAGGCAAGCCAACCGCAAAGGAGCAGAAGAAGCTCGGCGGCGACACAGATGTCTGCACAATATACCAGTACTTCCTTTATCTATTCGAGGAAAACGATGAGAAACTCGGAGAATTGGCAAATGCGTGTAGAACTGGAGAAGCTGTCTGCGGCGACTGCAAAGCTATACTTACCGAAAGGGTGACGAAATTCCTTCTGGAGCACCAGAAGAAGCGAGAGGAAGCTAAAAATATCGTCGAAGAATTCTCTATTGACTGCTGAATTGAGACATCTCGGGAAACTACTCGCCACTCACGCAGAGCCACTGCCGCTAATCTGCAAACCTTTTTTACTCGTCACCTGTAAAGAAACGTCGTGCTAGAGAATTGAGTCTTTCACATGATGTCTTCGAGAGATACCAGCAAGCTGGAAAGATAGCTAAAGAAGTGCGTGTCGAAATGAGACATTTTGTGCGAGAGGGCATCCCAATAATCGATGTTTGTGAAAGAGCCGAAGAGTTGATTCGTCAAAAGGGTGGGCAGCCAGCTTTTCCATGTAACGTATCGATCAACGAGGTCGCGGCCCATTATACATCTCCTCCTGCGGACAAAGGGATCATTCCGCAAAAGTCGCTTGTCAAAGTGGACATTGGAGCACACGTCGATGGGTATATTGCAGACACGGCTGTCACTGTGAGTTTCAGTCGAGAACACGAGAATCTTATACAGGCCGCCGAAGAAGCCCTAAGGGTTGCAGTCAATATGACTTATGCCGGGATTTCGACGTCGAGGCTCGGGGCGACTATACAGAGGACGATCAAAACATATGGCTGCAAACCCGTCTCTAACCTGACAGGCCACAAAGTCGGGCGCTACATGATTCATGCTGGAAAATCTATCCCGAATGTGTCACATGTGTTGGGGTCAAAAATCAGGGAAGGTGAAGTCGTGGCTATTGAGCCTTTCGTAACTCTTGCCAATGCAGCGGGCAAGGTCAAAGATGGTGATCAGGCGACAATCTTCAGGTACGTGAGACGAAGATCACTGAATAACCCCTACGCTAAGCGTTTACTAAGCCGCATCGAAACGAGCTTCAGGACTTTGCCTTTTTCTGAAAGGTGGCTGATAGGAATCGTGCCTCAGGAAAACTATCACACAGCGTTTCATGATCTTCTTCGCTCAAAATGCATAATGCCTTACTACGTGTTTGTGGAAGCTAGCGGAAAACCTGTGGCGCAGGCAGAGCATACAGTTTTGGTTGTGAAGGACGGGTGTAAGGTATTAACCTAGGTGAAAATCTTCTCTTGCTTGGCCTTTTCCTTTAATTCGCGATAAATAGCAGAAATGGTAAGGGTTCCTTCGCATTTTGTACACGGGCCAATCTCCTTCAGTATGAAGTCTCCTCGTTCAAACTTCCTGACGTTTTTCAGCCCACACTTCGAGCAGATTATAGTTGTGGTAATCGGCGGCGTCTCCAAAGTAAACCGTTTCATCCTCCTTCTGGTCTGCAAAAGCATGTATGTTGAAAGAGCTAGTCCTATGAAACCGATTAGCAGATAGTATCCCATGGTGGGGTCACCGATCTGAAACATCTCGTATGCTTGGTATAACGCACTCAGTGACAGGGCAAGTACTACTATTATTACAATGTAGACAATTGATGAAACTCTTCTGGCAGGGGTTTCAATTTCCTGGCCCAACCTATTGTCCCACTCCTATGGTGTTTCCTATTCCGGCGATTATGATAGTGTCGCCTTCTTTTGTTTTCTCTTTGATCACGCGTTTGACTCGATCCAAGGCGACCTCTGTTGCNTCAAAAATCTCCTTTCTCATTGGCGAAACTGCGTCGCCGATGTCTTCCTTGATTATTACGGCGTTTATCGGAATCTTGTGCTCTTGAATACTCTCTTCAATCTTGTACTGCTCTGTTCCTGGCCCTCCAATTGCTGCTCCAACTCCTTCAGCGACTTCGCCCGGTTTTTCACCTTCAAGCTTGAGTGCAGCGTCTATCATGATTATTGTAGAGATCTTTCCGTTATTCTCTTCAACAACTCTTTTTATCGCTTCGCCGGGCTTTCCCACATTTCCTCCCGGGCCTTCTGCCTTTATGACAAACGCGGTCCGCCCTTCCAGCGGAATCTTGGCCACGACACAGTCTTTTTCGATTTTCTTCTTTCTATGTTCATGCATGAGTTTAGCGGCAACAAGAGCTCCAGCACCATCTCCGATGGGCTGTCCATAAGAAAAAGCTTTGAGGGCGCTGGCGTAAGCTTCAGCCTCCCGCATTATCAGCGGAAGTATCATCTGGATCTGCATAATGATGTAGAGGCTAAGCGTCTTCTTTCCTAGAATGTAGAAGTGGCGAATGACTTTGTAGATGATGTTTAGCGCTGCAGCCGCCTCCAAGGTGTTCTCTAAATTGTTTACGTCCGTCTCGTCGGCAGCAGGGGCCATCAGCTTGACCTCGTCCTTGAAGCGGTCTTCTCGCACGTCGAGAACATGCTCAAGCTTCCACACGATGCCTGCAGGATCCATGCTTTCAGGAGGGATTGTTACATATTCAAGGAATTGGTCAACACGTTCAGAGGGGTCAACCTCCGGCTTCCCTACCTCTTTTATTGTTTTCAGGGCGATCTTGCGTCCTTCGTCTCGGATGAATTTCAAGCGAAGCAAAGAACCTTCGATTTCTCTCACAAGTATGTACATCTGTATTCTCTGTCCGTAAAAGACGAAGACGATGAACAGAAGGGTGAAAATTATCTGGAATATCCAGCTGAGGCTGTCCCCTCCTGGAAATAATTGTGCTGGAAACGTCTGCAGCTGTATCAATTTCTGCCACAACTTCACAAAGCTGTTTTCACTGAGTTATAAGTTTTGGGTATTTCCAATGTCGCAGAAGTTGGGGTGCCAGCTTTTCTGGCTTCACATGGCCGAAGACCATACTAACACCTGAAACGGAGCGCGGTTTAACTTCCGAGTTCGGAATGGGATCGGGTGGGTCCCGCGCCCTATGGCCGGCAGCCCCAACTAAGACGTGCCTCTAAGGTTCATTAAGCTTTCGTTCTGGAGGTTCGTCTTTGAGCTAATCATTCAAATATTTCAATAGAGATGTTAGTCTATTATTGCTGCAAAGTTCCAGAAGCCAACTTCCTGGAGGCATTTATGAAGGCAGTTGCGGCATGCATGCATCAAGGTTTGATGAAAGGCTACTTGTGCTCCGTAAACGGCGCGATCTAGGTTGTCGCGTGGCGTTTGAAGTATTCGTGGAGCCGCTTCACGATCTTATTACTAATATAGCCTTTGTGGTGGCGGAAGCCTCCGGAGAACCCTTCTGGTATGTGAAGCAACTCGTGAATTAGGATTTTCTCTTGGTCTGCTTGACTGAGCTTGTCGTATCTCTCTGCAATGACTTCGATCAGATATCTGGGGTGTGTATTCAGTGCTAGCTGCCAAGGCTTTCCCAAGCTGTGAACTCGAGCTATAGTGTGTTTTGATTTCGAGCCTCGGCTTCTAACACAGTAGACGTAGGTTGGATCTATGTGATTGAACCGTAAGCCCACAACGATCGTGTGGACGAGTCTCTTCACTTCCGGGGCGTCATAGTATTTTATGCTCATGCAACCCTTCTTTGTGGCAGAGGCAATAAAAAATGTTTTTAGCGTTTTCAGTCTAATGGACTTGGGTTTGCATGACTTACTACGTCTACATTATTCTATGCGATGATGGGAGCTTCTATACAGGCTACACTAAAGACCTGCAATTTCGCTTCAGGCAGCACAGAAACGGTTTGGGGGCGAGGTATACTAGGATGCATAAGCCCAGGAAGCTTGTTTATTCTGAGAAATTCGATACGTTGACCGAAGCTTTTCGAAGAGAGAGAGCAATAAAATTACTAACTCACAAGAAGAAAATGAAGCTTGCGGGGTTATCGCGCGTTTGTTGATTCTACGTAATGCATATATGCCCTACTAGTTCTGTTTCTGGTTATGGTGGGGCTGTAGTCTAGCCAGGTATGACGACGGGCTCCAGAACCGAATGAACGGGTTTGCGGACCGCTCAAGTGGGATGACGACTTTCTGGAGCGGTGAAAGCTAGAGAAACCCGTAGAAGCCATGCTTCGGTGTGGTTTCGGGCAGAGGTCACCGGTTCAAATCCGGCCAGCCCCACCAAACGCGTTAAGTGTCTCTTAGCCGCTTTGTGTTTTGAACAAGCGCCTTGTTGTGGAAAATTCGACAATCAGCCAATGCGATTCGTTTTGCCCTCTTACGCTGTTCAATAGTACTCTGCAAGAGGTTGCTGCTCAGAAGTTTCTTCTTTTCCCAGTTTCTTCCACTTTTCTGACTTGACGAAGCCACCTGCTTGTTCTTTTATTCTCTTGGCGACTCTTGGTCCGATCAGAGGCAGCGCCGTAAGTTTTTCCACTGACGCGCGTCGAAGATCGTCTAGCGTTCTTAGGCCCGAGTTGAAAAGGACACGCGCCCGTACCCTGCCGACACCTTCTAATCGAACGAGAGGCAAGAGCTCGGCTTTCACGCCTTTGCTGCAACGTTCGATCAGCATATTCAGTTGTGACACCATATTTTTCTGCTTGAACAATCCAGCAAGTTCCCGAGAAGCATAAAGAAGCCACTTGGCAGAGTCGATAAGCCTATACAAATCGCCTGGTTGCACTCGAAACCTTTCAATCATCTGGTCTTCAGTGACTTCCTCTATCCATGACTGCAATACCAATGCCAGCTTCGCTTCACCTAGGAACTCCTCGAAGTCAAAATGATCGTCAAGCTCACTGGGAGGTTCAAACATGAATTCGTCCTTGTGTTGGTCAACGAATAGTGCAAGCTCGTCTATCTCACCGGAATAGGGGCGCAGTTTTGGATACAAGTCAGGCGTATGCGAAATCGCATGGAGAAAACTGAGATCGGTTATTACTGGGGCTTGAGCACGAAGCGCATCGCGAATTAAAACAGCTGAGATTGGGTCAATGTACAAGTCTGAAACTCTGTGTCCGAACTTCGTTGCGAGAACAGCCTTGGAGCTTACATCTATCATCTGTTCGTCGTGGAGGAATTTCATGGTTTTTGCGATGACCATTCGAATGGCCTTGGGGTCGTACTGGTGGGCGTAGAAGGTCTGTGCGAAAAAGTCATAGACTCCTTGTTCGGTTTGGGCGTATTGTGCTGCGATGGTTGACAAAACGTGGGGACGCAGTATTCGCTCTACCGCAAGCTTCGACCATATGCGTTCAGGCTCCGACAACACGTAGCTTTCCATCAAGTAGTCCTGTTCATCGTCTGTTTTGGATATGAGAATTGCTTCGCCTACTTTGTCGTATTTTGGCCTTCCAGCTCTGCCTGCCATCTGCTTATACTCTAGCACAGTGATCGGGTAATAGCCGTAGCCGATTTCGTAGCGTCTATAATCGTGAATGATAACCATTCTTGCGGGTAGGTTGACTCCGAAGGCAAGGGTTGGTGTAGCAGTCAAGATCTTGATCTTGCCTTCTCGGAAAGCATCCTCGAGTAGTCTTCGATGACGGCCTCCGAGGCCAGCGTGGTGAAAGGCTGTTCCTTGTTTGACGAGCTGGCTGAGTTGTTCACTGATCCTTGTCCGTTCTCCAGTTGCCAGTAGTCGTTCTCCAAGCAGATTCAACGACCTCTTGTTTGGCTTCGAAAGAAGGTTAGCGAGTTCGCCTGCTGCTTTTTTGGCAAGAGAGACGGAGCTTTTTCTTGTCGAAGCGAAGATGAGGGCTTGGCCACCAGATCTCGTGATGTGAATTGCAAGATTTAAGGCGGGGTCTCCAGTGTGTTTCTCTATTTTGACTGCTCCTCCGTCTTTAAACTGGATTTCTCTGTGGAGGAGGACTCCTTCTTTGAGTTTGACGGGTCTCCATTCTGTTGTGACGTATCGGGCCTTGAGCCAATCGGCCAGTTCTTCGACGTTCTTTATTGTGGCACTCAAGGCTAGGATTTGAATTTGGGGGTTAATCTGTAGCAGTCTTGCCAATACAACTTCAAGGGTTGGTCCTCTTTCTGAGTCGTTAATCAAATGGACTTCGTCGCTGACTACAAGTGATATTTCATCCATCCATTTTGACCTATGCCTCAAAAGAGAGTCGGCTTTCTCATTGGTTGTGACTATTATGTCGTACCTTCCAAGCCATTGGTCGCTGCTGTCGAAATCTCCTGTGCTTATGCCAACACTGATCCTTTTCCCATCTGGCTTGCGGATGCCTCCATATTTCTTGAACTCTTGAAATTTCTCATTGGCCAACGCTCTCAAGGGAGTCAGGTAGAGAACTATTCCTGAGCGTTCCATCACGTGCTTCAGGGCGCAAAGCTCTGCCGTCAAAGTCTTACCGGAAGCCGTGGGGCTTGCCAGAACGAGGGTTTTGCCCTCGAGTGCGCCCACGCGAATGGCCTCTTCTTGAGGAGGGTAAAGCTGAGAGATTCCGGATTTTATAATGACTTCCTTAACTTCGTCAGGTATCGGTAGCTCTTCAACCTTCAATCCTGAACCCTTTGACGCTAAACTTTGCTTAGGAAGCCTGGCCGCCGTTCATAAATCGTTCCATCCCTTATTAGCCTTCCAATGAGTTTCTGGCTTTCGAAGGGTTCGATTTTGTGTTCACTGGAGAGCGTTTCAATTAGCATTTTTTTCTCCACCATGCCTGTTTCCTTTGACATCTCGACGATTTGGGTGAGGATGACTCTTAGCTTGTCTTGCATGCTCTTCGGTTTTCCAACCATGATGATGTCAATGTCTCTCATGTGGGTTGAAATGTCAATGCCNACTTCTTCCAACGATTTGTTCATGATTACAATTGCTGCCTCAGCGTCTTCTGCGGTGATCTCCTTTCTGAGCGCTATTCGAGCTCGTGCCTCTGCTAGCCTGACCAGTGATTCAAGCTGTCTGGCGGTTATCGCTATAGGTGAGCCTTCAATTTTTTCTGTAACTGCTCTCATCTCTAGGTAGAAAGCTCTTAGCCGTTGCATGGCTTCGTCTGTGAGCGTCGGCTTTATGTTCTTGGCGTAGCTGATGTATTTTCGCAGGAGCTCTGAAGGGATGGGTGCTTCTTGGGATACTGATCCTCTTCTGTGTATTTCGAGGATGTGGGCTGACATTTTCTCATCCAAGTCTTTCTCGGGCACGTCTTTNAGTACAAAGATCAGGTCGAATCTCGAGAGTATGGTTACTGGGAGGTTAATGTTTTCGGACACAGTTTTGAAGGGGTCGTACCTTCCGAGGGCAGGATTTGCCGCGGCAAGAATGGCTGTTCTGGCGTTGAGAGTTGCAACTATTCCGCCTTTCGCGACAGACACGGTGTGTTGCTCCATAGCTTCATGAATCGCGACTCTGTCTTCGGGGCGCATCTTATCGATCTCATCAATGCAGGCAACTCCCTTATCTGCAAGAACAAGAGCGCCAGCCTCGAGAGTCATTCCTCCTCCGCGCTCACGTAAAACAGCAGCAGTCAAACCGGCAGCGGTAGTTCCACGGCCAGAAGTGTACAACCCTCTAGGGGCAACTGCTGCAACGTACCGGAGCAACTGCGACTTGGCGGTACCTGGATCCCCTACAAGAAGAACATTCATTTCGCCTCTAATTGCTATGTCCGCCAAGTGTTTTGGGATGCCGCCGAAAACAAGATACATTATTGCTTCTTTGATTGTTTCGTAGCCGTAAATGCTGGGGGCAATGGAACGCATTACGTTCCTATGAATCCAAGGGTCTTGGGCAAGCTTGAGGATTTCCTCTTCATCTTCAGGTGAAACAAGAGCAGTTTCAGGCTCCTTGCTCTCCACATCCAGGAAATTGGCATCAACATGTAAACGAAAAACTCGAAGCTTTCCAGCGGTTGGAAAAACGGGGGCCACAGCGCGTACAACGCCGGTGATTGCAACATGATCGCCAGGTCTTGCCTTGTCCACCAGGTCTCGGCTTACGAGCTTAACGTTCAGNGTACGAGGCAGTTGGCCTGGTGGCAGGTCTTCTGGGCGCTCTTGTATACGAATCTGTTGATAGTCAATGAAAGTCGAGCCTTCTTGGAGGAACTCGAAAGGCCCTTTGCTTTGGCATGTAGGGTTTCCACATCGAATGGGAGCCTTCAGAAACGGGCCTGCTTGTTCCAGATAGGCGGTCGTTTCACATCTCTTGCATTTGAAGGCTCCAAGCATGACTTGAGGTTGTACTGGAGTAGCACGCACTATTATTCCTTCAACCATCAAGAGTTTGCCAATGTTAGCGGCTCCCAGCATGCGCAACGGGGTGGATTCAGGCAGGATCCGAAAGCGAACGGTGACGCCTTCTATCCTTGAGGCATACTCGCTGTCTTCAATCTCAAGCTGCGAATATGCGGCCCTGTTTGCGTGCTCCAAATATTCGTCTGGTTTTTCCCTAAGTTTCTCCGCTAGTTCCATGTTGAAGACCATCAAGTCTTCAAAATCCACAATTAGCGAAGTGTTATTGGAAACAGCCATTTGAGAAATCCTTTCGCGGTACTTGTCGTCCTTGAGAAAATCTTCGAAGCTCTGCTGCGGGTCGATTTCGATTTCCTCTGTCATTTTTCGCCACCTCCTCCCTCCAAAATCTTCCTCCTCCACTCACTGATGATCCCGTGAAGGCGATGATAAAGAGTTCTTTCCTCTGGCGTTAAGCTTTGCAGCCTCTGAGCAGCGAGGGGCGGCGATGACGCAAGAGAAACGATCTTCTTCACTCTGCAATTGACAACGTCACGCGAGGTCCGCAGCGACTTCTCATAATCCCTCGTTCTTTCAGAGTTGTTAGAAGAAGCGCTTTCCAGGTAGACAAGATACCGCCTTAGTTTTGGATAGAACTCTTCTGGGAGCGGAGACACCTTATTTGATGGTTGCACCCTTTCTTTCCAATGGGTCTTATGCAGCTTCACAACGTCCAATGTGTCCTCCTCTCTGAAACGAACTATCCCCGCCCTTTGGAGCTCCTGTGCAACCCAAAACCGAACCTCGTACTCCTTTCCCTCTTCAAAAGGACCAACACTTAAACCTGCTAATTCGATTTCCGCTTCGTTCCGATTCGCAACGACAGTTAGAGGGCTGTTTTCGAAAATAAAATCTGCGTCTTCTACAGAGATGTGCCGGTGACTGGGCAACTTCCTTTCCCCTTTAAGCGTCTTTAGAAGAATAACCTCAAATATAAAACGTGTAGTCGAAAAAATTTTGGGCATTGCTGGAGAAAGTTCGCGTTCGTTTGGTGGCAAGCCCGAGAAGATTGAAACTGCACAGAAAAGGCAGCAGAGATTGCGAAAACGCTGCTCCACAGAAGCAGAAAAAAGCGAAAAAACCTTGAATAACCATTTCGCTTCTTCTCTCGTGTGCGACAGACAAACTATGCGTGCATTGATTACGCTATTTTCAGGTTTTGGAAAAAGGGAACGTGCTGTGTGGCCTTTGTGAAGACCGGCGGCATGTCCTGTGGCTATGAAATTGTTACCAGACCCTCGGAGAGCTTGTGAGGAATTGGCCAGCCTACGTAGTCTTTTGGTGCATCCCAATATATCCGAGTTGCCAGCTCGTGAACATAGAGGCTAAGAGCAGAGCTACCCTCGGTTTTGGCTTCAAACATGAATTCCATTAGTTCCACTTCACCGTTTTGCGGGTTTGTTCCGGCGACCCAGAAGAGGTACTCGATCCGGCCAGAGATGAATCTCCAATATGGAAGTCTCGATCCCACGTATTCCATGACTGAGCGATCGAATTTCAGGCCGATTTCGTATCCCCAGAGAGCTTGCACATCGTCTACCTTCACGGTTACCGTGAAAGTATCACCGACTGCCACATCTTGTTCTGGAGGATCGAAGAGCACCGTGCATTTCGGCTCTTCGACGTCTGCGGTAGTGTCCGCATAGGCCGCGCTCTTGTACGTTGTGTATAGTGTAGCACTTGCGAGGACGATGACAAAAAGACCCAACACAGCCACGCCTTTAATTCTCAATAAGTCGAGCGTTTCAATCTCCTCCTTTTTGGTTTTTGAGGATGCGCGCGCATTACTGGAGATTTGCGCACTATGTTATTTAAGACTTGGCTTGAGGGATTCCTTCGATGGTTCTAGAGAAGCCAAGCCTTTTAGAGATGCGTGTTTGGACAAACAGATACCGGGCGGACCCACCGATGCTTCCTTGCTTAACCCTCAGTATATAGGTGGGACTGTTTAGACTTTCCAACACTGTTGCATCTCTCACTGATTGGATCATGGAGAAATGATGAATCCCATCAGGCGGCAGTTCTTGATTGAGGGGTACCTCCACCCCTCCAATATCACGCTCATCGACGGAGAAATACACAACGATCCTTTCTACCGTTATGGAGAGATCAGTCGGATTCGTCAATTTCCAGGTGACGTTTAGGTCAACCGATCCTGGCGTGATGTAGCCGTAGGTAACTGAGTCGATGTCTGCGGTTCCCAGCGATTCCAGAAGAGTCATGCCGAGAACATTGCTTAGATGAATGTAAACAGCGGCTAGGACAATAACAACGATCAAAGCCAGGGTTAAAAAAACACCAATCAGTCTCCTTCGCGACTTCTTGCTGTCCTTCAAGGATATTCCTCCTTTGGTTCAGGATTCTCTGTATCCGTAAAAAGGGGTTACCATCACGACGTCATAGATGTCGATTCTGCCATCGCAGTTCACATCGAAGTTGGGGTTGTATTTTGGATCGCCCTTAGCAGAGCCGTAAACGCCTACAAGCAACACTACGTCGTAGATGTCCATATCCCTATCCATGTCAAAGTCGCCCAGATGCATAACGTTTACACTGACATAGATGAGCGTGTTGTCCCCAGTATCATTCTCACCGGAGACTTGATCCGCCGTAGCAGTTATGATGTACATGCCATAAGGAGTGCNTTCGGAATTCCAAGGGAAAACTAGGGTTTGGTTATCTCCTGGGTTCAAAGCGACCTGCAATTCCCCGATCAATGTCAAGTTGGCACAGACCGTTACGTTGAAGGTTTCTGCAAAAAGGCCTTGATTCTCCAACGTAGCGTTTACGTGGAAACAGTAGCCACTAAAAACTAGCGTTTTGAGAGGAGACAGTGCTGTGACGGCGACGTCGTGAATCGGCTGAATAGCTAAAGTAACCACTCCATCTGTGAATTCGTTATTCTCGACGTGGGATTCGCCCGGCACAGTGGTTGCATTAGCAGTTATTGTGTAGTTGCCGGGG